>Ga0066376_10000631_pt1 | contig 32934 bp, 32 predicted proteins | sample Knorr_S15_td_Bot_FD_77009 | JGI IMG/M metagenome (GOLD analysis project Ga0066376, IMG submission 77009) | Marine microbial communities from Southern Atlantic Ocean transect - Knorr_S15_td_Bottom_ad_5009_LV_A | ecosystem: Environmental > Aquatic > Marine > Oceanic | place: Southern Atlantic... | reverse complement strand
TTCGTTTCAATAATTTTATGGACTACTTTTGCCATCACCATCGGATCCTTTCCACTATCTACATGAGCATCCATCAACGCCAATGTTGCTGCGTATACTTTTTTATAAGGCGACGTTTCAAAAACAGGTGTATGGTATCTTCCTACGGCAATATTGGTAGCAAAATCTCCTGGAGCAACATTCACCACATCAATCCCAAAGTTTTTCACTTCCATCCTAATGGCCTCTGTTAAAAGCTCTAAAGCTCCTTTAGTGGCAGAGTACAATCCTCTATATGGCAAGCCCATATAGCCCGCAATAGAAGTAATGTTAATGATGGTTCCTGATTTTTGTTGACGCATTTGTGGCAAAACAGCCTTCATCACATCAATAACACCAAAAAAGTTGGTATTAAAAGCGTGTTGCATTTCATGCATTGGAGTTTCTTCAATCGCTCCCGTAATTCCCATTCCTGCATTGTTAATCAACACATCCAAACGTCCTTCTTTTTCAATAATTTGAGCAACTGCACGTTGTATCGTATCAACATCTAAAACATCTAAAGCAATCAATTGAAAAGGAAAATCAGAAACCTGCTGTGGTTTTCTACTTGTTCCGTAAACAATACATCCTTTTTCATCTAGATACGTAGCAATAGACCTTCCTATTCCGGAAGAAGCTCCTGTAATTAAAACAACTTTAGGCATTTTTATATTTTAGGTATCTGAGCGTAGTTCAATACACGATTTCAATTGTCTTCGGCTACGCTCAGACAACAAATTAGCTTACAAATATCCTAAAAAGAGAACAAAATATAGAAAAAAGGGATTGGAATTTTAGAAAAGATATTAAGAAAAGTACTGAACTTGTTTACAAGTACCTGATTGTTGGAAGACAAGAATTCAGAACAAGAAAAATGGCAAGCTACCTACATCACACTGCTACAACCAAGTACTCTTGCTGCGTTCCCGCCCTGGGAGATTCCGAGGGAGCTAGTTGTGTAGGACTTGCCGCTGCAAATTTACAATCAATTTTAATGGTGCACAACGTTTTTTTATCAAATTTTTTGTAACATTTTTAATTATTTGACTACTAATGAATTGTTTTTGAGAGTGTCTTAAAATTTGTAAAAAAAAAGCAATCCTTTCAAAAATGAAATGAATATATTTGTTTAATCAACTAAATTAAAAACAATGGAAAATCAAACATCAAGTAAAAGCATTATTTTAAACTACGGATTGTACCTAGGTGTCATATCTATATTAATAAGTGCTGTTGTGTATGCAATGGGGGATCATCTAAAACCTCACTGGTCAGTAAGTCTTCTTAACATAGTAACTATGATTGCTTTAATTATCATGGGTATCAAAAAGTTCAAAGATGAGAATGGTGGATTTATGTCATGGGGTCAAGCAGTTAAAGTTGGAGTGGGATTGACCGTTATAAGCACGTTGATTGTAATTGCTTACAATTTAATTTTTATGACTTTTATTGAGCCAGATTTTATGCAACAAGTATTGGCTGTTCAAGAACAAGCTTGGGTTGACCAAGGCATGAGTAGTGAACAAACTGAAGCCGCCAAAGAAATGATGCTAAAGTTTCAAAGCCCTCTTATTTCATCTGCTTTTGGGTTAGTAGTAGCCGCTTTCATTGGTTTCATTTTTTCTGCAATTGCAGGTGCTGTTATGAAAGCTGAAGAGCAATACTAGTTTTAACGAATTATTTATACAAGAAAAAGGTAAAATGTTTTAGGATGTTTTACCTTTACCTTTTTAACACAAAACAAGAAAAATGGACATATCGGTAGTTATACCTTTATTAAACGAAGAAGAGTCTTTACACGAATTACACGATTGGATTGCAAGAGTGATGCAATCCAATAGTTACGTGTACGAACTTATTTTTATTGATGATGGCAGCACAGATACTTCTTGGCAAGTCATTGAAAGCTTAGGCGAAAAAAACAGTGCTGTAAAAGGCATTCGTTTTCAGAAAAACTACGGAAAATCACAAGCCTTAGATGCTGGTTTTGAATTGGCAGAAGGTCGCGTTGTGATTACTATGGATGCCGACTTACAAGACAATCCAGATGAAATACCAGGATTGTATAACATGCTAATTGACGAAGATTTTGATGTGGTTTCTGGCTGGAAAAAGAAACGTTACGACAATGTAATCACCAAAAACATTCCATCAAAATTATTCAATTTAGCAGCAAGAAAAACATCAGGATTAAAATTACACGATATCAATTGCGGATTGAAAGCCTACAAAAATACAGTCATAAAAAGCATCAAAGTAAGTGGAGAAATGCATCGGTATATTCCTGTGCTGGCTAAAAATGAAGGCTTTACCAAAATTGGAGAAAAAGTAGTACAACATCAAGCTCGGAAATATGGAGTTACAAAGTTTGGAATGAACCGTTTTATCAATGGCTTCTTAGACTTAATTACCATTTCATTTCTATCAAAATTCGGAAAAAGACCCATGCATTTTTTCGGGCTTTGGGGAACCTTTATGTTTGTCTTTGGTTTTTTAGCAGCTACGTTTATGGGTGCCATGAAATTGTATAAGTTATCTCAAGGAATGAAAAGCATGTTGATTACCGACAATCCTTGGTTTTATATTGCATTAACTTCAATGCTACTAGGAACGCAACTCTTTTTAGCGGGCTTTATCGGTGAACTCTTAGTAAAAGCAAAGCATGGAGAAAAACATTATACGATTAAAGCAACACTAAATTTCTAAACCTGTATCTTTACGGACAATTTTTAATTTATTTATGGAGAAGATTTTAGACAACGCCAACAGCTGGCTTTCTGAGACATTTGATGCAGAAACAAGAAATGAAATACAGCAATTAATTGATACCGAAGCGATTGATTTAGCAGATCGATTTTATAAAGATTTAGAGTTTGGAACTGGTGGAATGCGCGGAATTATGGGTGCAGGAACCAACCGAATTAACAAGTACACTTTAGGAAAAGCAACGCAAGGATTGAGCAATTACTTACAGCAATCATATCCTAACAAACCATTAAAAGTTGCCATTGCTTATGACTGTCGCCATAATAGTAAAGAATTTTCAAAACTAGTTGCAGACGTGTTGTCGGCAAACAATATTCAAGTATATGTTTTTGAAGATTTACGCCCTACTCCCGAGTTGTCTTTTGCTGTAAACCACCTCGGTTGTGATGCAGGAATCGTATTGACAGCCTCTCACAATCCACCTGAATATAACGGATATAAAGTCTATTGGACGGATGGTGGGCAAATTGTTCCTCCGCAAGATAAAGGTATTATTGACGAAGTAAACGCGTTGGATTTTTCTGAAATTAATTTTAACGCCAACGAAAACTTGATCACGTTTATCGGTTCTGAAATAGACGAAGCTTTTTGGAAAGCTTCCCTTCTTAACGGAACCTTTGACATCAAAGGTCGTGACAATCTAAAAATTGTATTCACCAATTTACACGGAACCGCCACAAAATTAATTCCAGAAGTACTAAAACGAGCAGGATACTCAAAAGTATTTACTGTAAAAGAACAAGACGCTCCCAATGGCGATTTCCCAACGGTAAAATCACCGAATCCAGAAGAACCTGAAGCCTTAAAAATGGCGATTGATTTGGCGAACAACGTCAATGCAGACATTGTCATCGGAACAGACCCAGATAGTGATCGTGTTGGTATTGCCGTAAGAGATCTAGAAGGAAACATGAAATTGCTCAATGGAAACCAGAGCATGTGTGTAATGACTGATTTCTTAATCAACCAATGGCAACAAAATGGAAAATTAAATGGAAACCAATTTGTAGGCTCTACCATTGTTACTACAAATTTGATCAATGAAATTGCAGCGAGTTATGATGTTGAAACCAAAGTAGGACTAACAGGATTTAAATGGATTGCTAAAATGATCAAAGAACATCCAAATCAAGAGTTTATTGGTGGCGGAGAAGAAAGTTTTGGCTTTATGGTTGGCGATTTTGTACGGGATAAAGATGCCGTTACAGCAACACTGTTGGCTTGTGAAATTGCTGCAAGTGCAAAGGAGAACGGAAGTTCTTTTTATGAAGAATTATTACATATTTATACACGTCAGCATTTTTACAAAGAGCATTTAATTGCCATCGTAAAAAAAGGCATGGATGGCGCAGAACAGATCAAACAGATCATGGTTGATTTGCGGAACAATCCGTTACACAACATTGATGGCTCTACTGTTGAGTTTTTATGTGATTATCAATCATCCATCCAAAAAAACTTAATTACGGGAGAGGAAACCATCATGGACATTCCCAAATCAAACGTATTAATTTACCACACACAAGATGGCAGTAAAATAGCCGCAAGACCAAGTGGAACAGAACCGAAAATAAAGTTCTACTTTAGCGTTAAAACAACGTTGGATAAAATTGAAGATGCAAACGCAACAGAAATAGCATTGGATGCTAAAATTCAACGAATTATCAAAGAATTGAATCTATAGAACAGCATGAATTACTTTAAAAAAATAATACGATTTGCAAAGCCTTACAAGAAGTATGCGTTTTTAAATATTCTATTCAACATTCTATACGCGATCTTTAATGTCTTGTCTGTATTGGCTTTTATTCCTGTTTTAAACATTCTTTTTAAGCAAGAAAATAAAATCATTGCACAACCTGTGTACGCAGGAATTAATTCCATTGGCGTTTACACAAAGGATTCTTTTTATTATTTTATTTCTCAAAAAATAGAACATGAAGGTGTGACTCAGGTATTGTTATTCATTTGTTTAACTACCTTTTTACTCTTTTTTCTTAAAAATTTATTTCGGTATTTAGCCTCTTATGTATTGGTTTTTTTACGAAATGGAACTGTAAAAGATTTACGAGACAGCTTGTATCACAAAATTGTAGAGCTGCCCATTGCTTATTTTTCTGAAAGAAAAAAAGGAGATATCATTGCACGAATGACTGCAGATGTTCAAGAAGTTGAAGTCTCATTTTTAACTTCTTTAGAAGCTATTGTTAGAGAGCCCCTAACTGTTGTTATCTCTTTAACAATGATGTTAATGATCAGTGTTAAATTGACCTTATTTGTCTTTGTTTTATTACCTATTTCTGGCTTTATCATTTCAGCAATCAGTAAAAAGTTAAAAGCAAATTCTTTAAAAGCACAAAAAGAAACAGGAAATTTCTTATCATTTATTGAAGAAACTTTAACTGGACTTCGAGTAATCAAAGGCTTCAATGCTGAAAACACCATTGAAAATAAATTTAGAAAGTCTACAAAAAAATTCAGAGACTTAATGACCAGTGTTTTGCATCGTAAAACATTGGCATCTCCAATGAGTGAATTTTTAGGTTCGGCAACCATTATTGCAATTTTATGGTATGGAGGAAAATTGGTACTGGAAAATAACAGTCCCTTGAAACCAGAAGAATTCTTAACCTACATCATGTTGTTTTATACTGTTTTAAATCCTGTAAAAGCAATTACAACTGCATACTATAACATTCAAAAAGGAGATGCTTCTGCACAACGAATTATGGAGGTGTTAGAAACCGAAAATGAAATAAAAGACAAAGAAAACGCGCTTATTAAAACAGCATTTACTGATGAAATTACATTCGAAAACATTTCATTTAAGTACAAAGATGACTATGTCTTGAAAAACTTTTCGTTGACAATTCCCAAAGGAAAAACAGTGGCGTTGGTAGGGCAATCTGGAAGTGGAAAATCTACCTTAGCGAATTTAATTACTCGTTTTTATGATGTAAATGCTGGAACAATTTCTATTGATGGAAACAACATCAAAGACCTTAGTAAAAAATCATTAAGAGGATTGATGGGGATTGTAACGCAAGATTCTATTTTATTCAATGATACCGTTGCAAACAATATCAAGCTAGGAACTGAAAACGCTTCGGAGAGTCAAATACAGCATGCTGCAGAAATTGCCAATGCGCATGAATTTATCAAAGAGTTGCCAGCAAAATATCAAACAAATATTGGCGATGGAGGAAACACGCTTTCTGGAGGTCAAAAACAACGACTGTCTATTGCAAGAGCTGTTTTAAAGAATCCGCCTATTATGATTTTAGACGAAGCAACTTCTGCGCTAGATACAGAGTCGGAACAATTGGTACAAAAAGCATTGGAAAAAATGATGCAAAACAGAACCTCATTGGTCATTGCCCATAGATTGTCTACCATTCAAAAAGCAGATGTGATTGTGGTGATGAAAAAAGGTGAGATTGTAGAACAAGGAAAACACGAAGAGTTACTCACTAAAAAAGGAGAATACTATAAGTTAGTGACGATGCAGTCTTTATAGGTAGTTAGCTTCCTCTTTGATACTTAGCGAATAGCTCTCCCATTTTTTGATGAATTATATTCACACCTTTTAGAGGGCGAATCATTACTTTAAAATCAGTAATTTTTCCATCATCATTCCATGAAATCATATCAATTCCATTTATTAGAATTCCATCTATTTCTACTTCAAACTCTAATAAAGTCTCCTTTTCGTTAGCGACTTCTCTAACATATTGAAAAGATTCATTAGAAAAGACTTTAAAAGCAGCTGACAAATATAAAAAAGTAAGCTTTTTCCCTTTTTGATGTGCGTGTACAACCGGAGAATGAAAAACAACATCATCAGCTAATAGCGTAGATAATTTTGACATACTTCTTGTAGAAACAACGTCATGCCACTTGCTTAAATTGTCATTCATTTTATCCTTTTTTTAATCCTATAGAAATTCCTTTCTCTAACATAAACTGATAAGAAGCTTCATATTCATTCGGGATTACACCTTCTAAAATAGCTTCTTTGATCGCTTCCTTAATTTGTCCAATTTCACGGCAAGGTTTTAACTGAAAGGTTTCCATAATCAATTCTCCAGAAATTGGAGGTTGAAAATTACGGACTTGATCACGTTCTTCAACTTCTTTTATTTTTTCACGAACCAGTTCAAAATTTTCATGGTAACGCTTGTATTTCCTTGGATTCTTTGTCGTAATATCCGCTTCACATAAAGTCATCAAAGAATCAATATCATCTCCAGCGTCAAAAACCAATCGTCGTATCGCTGAATCTGTCACTTCTGTGGCCAATACAATTGGACGTGAACTTAACAGAATCATTTTCTGAACAAACTTCATTTTGTTGTTCAAAGGTAATTTTAATCGCTTAAACAATTTAAAAACCATCCGAGCCCCTACAAACTCATGCGCATGAAACGTCCACCCAATGGTTTTATGAAACTTTTTTGTCGATGCCTTTCCGATGTCGTGTAATAAAGCTGCCCAACGCAACCATACATCTTCCGTATTTTTAGAAATGTTATCAAGCACTTCCAACGTATGGTAAAAATTATCTTTGTGCTTCTGCCCTTCTACCTCTTCTACGCCTTTTAACGCCATTAATTCTGGTAAAATCAAGGGTAATAATGCCGTTTTTTCTAGTAATAAAAAACCAATCGAAGGTTTTTCTGATTGCATTATTTTCTGCAATTCATCAACAATACGTTCTTTGGTAATGATTTTTAATCGATCTGCATTCTTAGCAATTGCAGCCAACGAGTTTTTTTCAATTGTAAAGTTCAATTGACTAGCAAAGCGAATGGCACGCATCATACGCAATGGATCATCAGAATAAGTGATGTCTGGATCTAAAGGTGTTTTTAGGGTTTTAGATTTCAAATCTTCAACGCCATGAAACGGATCTAATAACAAACCGAAATCTGCTGCATTTAAACTCAATGCCAAGGCATTAATGGTAAAGTCTCTTCTGTTTTGATCGTCTTGTAAAGTTCCTTCAGAAACTGCGGGGTTTCTACTTGCTAATGTATACGATTCCTTTCGAGTACCAACAAACTCAATTTCAATATCTTTATACCGCAACATTGCCGTTCCGTAAGTCTTAAAAATTTGGACTTTTGGTTTGTTTGGTAAAATTTGTGCTACTTTTTGAGCCAATTCAATTCCGCTACCAATCGTTACAATATCAATATCTTTTGCGGTACCTCTTTGCAATATATAATCACGCACAAAACCACCAATCACATAAGACTGAAGCCCTAACTCTTCACTTGCCTTTGAAATGTAGTTGAAAATTGTAGCAGAAATTGCCTCTTTATAAAATTGGTTTTGCATAAAATCAGTCTCTAATCACAACAACCTCGTCATTCTCGATTTTTAAAATGGTAGACGATTTATGAGTGATTTTTTCTCGATGCAAATTTACTATATAATCTACACTCTCTAAAATTGCTGGACCTATTTCTTTAAATGATTTTGGAGTCATCTCTCCGCTAATATTAGCCGATGTAGAAACAATAGGCTTCCCAAATTTCGTTATCAATTGGGCACAAAAATCGTCTTGTACAATTCGAATAGCAACGGTATTATCCGCTGCGAGTACATTTGCTGCCAACCCTATTGGATTTGGATAAATAATTGTTGTGGGTCTTGTAGATTTTTTAATAATTTGCAAAGCCTTTTCCGGCACAGCAACATGTGTCAATAACATGTCTAAAGAATCGACTAACACAATCAAACTTTTACTTTCTTCGCGTTGTTTGATCTGAAAAATTTTAGCAACAGCTTTTTTATCCGTCGCATCACAACCAATTCCCCAAACAGTATCTGTCGGATAGAGAATGGTTTTTCTTGCCTGCAAGGCATCTAATGCTATTTCTAAAGGTGTAGCCATTTTTTTTACGATACTTTTAACTTCAACTACTCTAAAATGGTGATGTCTGAACTGTGAAAATAGTTGCCGTTATTTTTGTCACAACTACTAAACGGCTACATTGTATTCACGAAGCGCATCATTTAATGAGGTTTTTTTGTTGGTACTTTCTTTTCTTTTCCCAATAATCAACGCACAGGGAACATTGAATTCTCCTGCAGCAAATTTCTTTGTATAACTTCCAGGTATCACTACAGAACGAGCAGGAACAACGCCTTTCATTTCAATAGGTTCATCTCCTGTTACATCAATAATTTTGGTACTCATTGTCAAAACTACATTGGCTCCTAAAACAGCTTCTTTTTCTACTCGAACTCCTTCTACAACAATGCAACGCGATCCTATAAAAGCACCATCTTCAATAATTACTGGCGCTGCCTGCAAAGGCTCTAATACGCCACCAATTCCTACTCCTCCAGACAAATGAACATTTTTACCAATCTGAGCACAGCTTCCCACTGTTGCCCACGTATCAATCATTGTTCCTTCATCTACATACGCGCCAATATTTACATAACTAGGCATTAAAATAACTCCTGAAGAAATATAAGCACCATGACGAGCAACAGCATTTGGCACGACACGAATTCCTTTTTCTGCAAAATTTCTTTTCAACGGAATCTTATCATGATATTCAAAAATACCAGCTTCTAAGGTTTCCATTTTTTGAATCGGAAAATACAAAACCACGGCTTTTTTCACCCATTCATTTACTTGCCATCCATCAGCAATTGGTTCTGCAACTCTTAACGTTCCTGCATCTAATAAATCAACTACTTTTCTAATTGCAACAATGGTTGTTTCTTCTTTTAGCAAGGCTCGGTTTTTCCAAGCGTTTTCAATAATTTCTCTTAAATCGTTCATTCTATTTTATATATTTTTACAAATATAAATCTATCCTCAAAATTCTATGCGAAGATACATTTTTTAAACAGATATGCGTTCCTTGTTTAAAATCCGTATTTTTGTCGAAAATTAATTAAATGGGCAGGATTTTAGCCATCGATTTTGGTAAAATAAGAACAGGAATTGCGGTTACCGATGAAATGCAAATTATTGCTTCTGGACTAACCACTGTAAAAACAGCTGCGTTAATTTCATTTTTAACAAGCTATACAAAAAAGGAAGATGTGGTGCTGTTTTTAGTTGGATTACCAAAGCAAATGGACAATACACCTAGTGAAAGTGAAGCATTGATCGTTCCCTTTTTAAAAAAATTATCCATGCACTTTCCAAAAATCCCCGTAAAAAGAGTAGATGAACGATTTACCTCTAAAATGGCTTTTCAGTCAATGATAGACGGTGGTTTAAAGAAAAAACAACGGCAAAATAAAAGTTTGGTCGATGAAATTAGCGCTACAATCATCTTACAATCGTATTTATACAACAAAGGTTGACCTGTTTACATGTTTATTTGTTTAAACGCTATACACTTAAACTGTTTGATGTATCATAAATTCTTCTAAAATTTGTAATTTAAAATTCGTAATTCGTAATTCTAAAATTGTATTTTTGCATCCATCAAAATCTAAATAGTATCGAATGATTTTACCAATAGTTGCTTACGGAGATCCTGTATTAAGGAAAATGGGGGCAGAAATAGCTGCAGATTATCCTGAATTAGATCAGTTAATTAGCAATATGAAAGAAACCATGCACAATGCATTTGGTGTTGGATTAGCAGCTCCTCAAATTGGCAAAGCAATTCGGTTATTTATTATTGATGCTTCTCCTTTTTCAGAAGATGAAAAATTGAGTAAAAAAGAGCGAACAATATTGGCAGAATTTAAACATGTTTTTATCAATGCTAAAATCATTAAAGAAGAAGGTGATGAATGGGTTTTTAATGAAGGCTGCTTAAGCATCCCTGATGTTAGAGAAGATGTTGTTAGACAACCAAAAATAACGGTTGCATACATGGATGAAGATTTTAACACACATACAAAAACCTTTGACGGATTGGCGGCAAGAGTTTTTCAACATGAATATGACCATATTAACGGAATTTTATTTACCGATAAATTGTCCTCTTTAAAAAAACGATTGCTTAAAAAGAAGCTAGAAAAAATATCCAAAGGAAAAATTGACGTAGATTATAGAATGCGTTTTCCGAATGCAAAAAAAAGATAAGTCTCAAGTAAATTGACATTAAAAAAACACAAATGGAGTTTAGTAAAATTATTGCCGTAACTGGAAAACCAGGTTTGTTTGAAGTGATTTCGCAAACCAAAACAGGAATTATTGTAAAATCATTAACTGACGGAAAACGTTTTCCGATCACCTCTACTCACAATGTGAGTTTGTTGGAAAACATTGCCATCTTTACCTATGAGGAAGAAGTTCCTTTGTTGACTATTTTCAAAACAATTTTCGAAAAAGAAGAAGGTAAAGAAGCGATGAGCCATAAAGAAAGTGGTGCAAAACTCACTGCTTATTTTTCTGAAATTCTACCAAATTTTGATCAAGAGCGTGTGTACACTTCAAATATTAAAAAGGTATTGCAATGGTACAATGCATTGACGGTGTTTGGATTTGATTTTGCTACCGCCGAAATTTCTACTGAAGAAAGTACTAAAGAAGAAGCATAGATGAATTCTAGAGCACAGCAATTAGAAGCGTTTAATAGATTGTTAGACATCATGGATGATCTCAGAGAGAAATGTCCATGGGATCAAAAGCAAACGATGGAATCGTTGCGTCATCTAACCATTGAAGAAACCTACGAATTGGCAGATGCTATTTTAGAAAACGACCTAGACGAAGTCAAAAAAGAGCTAGGAGATGTGTTGTTACACATTATTTTTTACGCAAAAATAGGTTCCGAAAAAAATGCTTTTGATATTGCTGATGTTGCCAACTCCATTTCTGATAAATTGATATACAGACATCCTCATATTTACAGTGATGTTGTTGTGAAGGATGAAAAGGAAGTAAAAGCAAACTGGGAAAAACTAAAGCTAAAAGAAGGAAAAAAATCTGTTTTAGAAGGCGTTCCGAAAAGCTTGCCTGCGTTGGTAAAAGCGAGTAGAATTCAAGAAAAAGTTGCTGGTGTTGGTTTTGATTGGGAGCAACCAGAACAAGTTTGGGAAAAGGTGCAAGAAGAGCTGTCTGAGTTGCATGCCGAAGTACAAAACAAGCATACAGAAAATATAGAATCCGAATTTGGAGATGTCTTATTTTCTATGATTAATTACGCTCGTTTTATTGGTGTAAATCCAGAAAACGCCTTGGAAAGAACCAATAAAAAATTCATTAAACGTTTTCAATTTTTAGAAGAAGCTGCTAAAAAAGAAGGCAAACAATTGTCTGACATGTCCCTCACTGAAATGGATGTCCATTGGGAAAAGTCGAAGAGCTTTTTTAAATAGAAAAAAGACAGTTTAACTCTATAGTTCTTCATCTTTTGTCTTGCGGTCTTGCGGTCATGCTGTCTTGCTGTCTTGTTTCACTTTTTACTTTTCACTTTTAGCTTTTAACTTCCTTCTCTCCTCTTTTGTCTTTTGTCTTGATTCTTGTCTCTCTTTTCTCTTTCCTCTTACTTCTTGGTTACGTATCTTTACATTATGGATATTCTAATTATTACTGGCGGAAGCAAAGGCATTGGAAAAGCACTTGCTCAAAAATACCATTCAGAAAATTACACTGTTTTTTCAATTGCAAGAAGTGAATTAAAAAACTGCAACTACACACAAATTACAGCAGATTTAACCCAACTCGATGCTACTGTAAACGCAATGCATACTGTTTTTTCTCAAATAGATGCTAGCACTGTTGCAAGAATTACACTGATTAACAATGCAGGAACTTTAGGCACGATCAATACACTAGGAAATTTGGATCCTGAAAACATTTCACAATCCATACAACTAAACACCACAACTCCATTGATTGTATCAAATGAGTTTATTCGGTTCACAAAAGGTTGGAAGGCAAACAAACAAATCATCAATATTTCTTCTGGAGCAGCAACAAACCCCTATCAAGGCTGGTCGGTGTATTGTACTTCTAAAGCCGCTTTAGACATGACCACCAAAGTGATTGCTGCAGAACAAAGTGAAATTGAAAATGGCGTAAAGTGTGTAGCGATCTATCCTGGTGTGGTAGATACCCATATGCAAACAGCCATTAGAAAAACTCCTGAAAGTAATTTTAAAAATGTACAACGGTTTATCGACCTAAAAGACCACAACGAATTGTATGCACCTTCTTTTGTTGCCGATAGCATATACACGATAGACACTAAAAATCAATTAGAGAATGGTGCCATTGTTGATATTCGGAAACTATAACTAATCAAAACTGAATTCTATGAGAAAATTAGTATTAACACTGTGGCTTTCGTTAACCTTAGCAATAGGGTATAGTCAAAATTCAGATTATAAAAAAAACGAACTGTCAATAGGAGTACTCAATGTAAATCAGTCTCCAAAAAATCAAGAAATATTATTTAAAAATTCTTATTATTTTGTTCCTTTTAGTAATTTAACTTACAAAAGATTTATAAATAAAAATAATGCCATAAGATTGACATATTATAGACCGGTTATCAAATCTAATGAAAAACCACCATCTAATTGGAATGATAATAGCAATTATAAAGAACATGTTTTTAAAATAGGCTATGAGTATATTTTTAAACAAAAAAGAATTACACCTTATATGGCAATTGACATTACTTATTTTAAATCTAGAGCCTCAAGAGAAGGTGGAGGTGGATTTACAGGAGAAACGCATAAGGGTGAAAATAATAAAAATGGAATCGGCTTAACACCGACTATTGGAATAAGTTATAAAATTTACAAGACTATTTTTATTGGCTTAGAAAGTAATCTGAGTATTATGAATATAAAAAACGAGAAAATATCAACCCAATTATATCCAGAAACTAATGAATTACCAACTAAGGTAAATAATACATCTTTTGAATATATATTTAATCCTATACAATTAATTGCAAAATTTAAATTTTAGACTAAAGTAAAACACTCATAAAATGAAAAACATAAAATTAATTCTGCAAGTCCTATTCGTTTGTCTAGTTATTATATCATGTACTAAAGATAAGGCAGAAACTGAATTGATTGGCAGGTATAAATTGATTGAAGTTCTAGCTGATCCTGGAGACGGTAGCGGAACTTTTAAATCGGTTACTAGCAACAAGATCATCGAGTTCCATAGGGATGGAACAGTTACGTCAAATGAAGAATTGTGTTTTATGTCAACAGCATCAAGTGCTCCTAGTTCAGGCACCTATTCCATTACAAATTCTAGTATTTACCCTTCCAATTGCAGTGATTATCATCTTACTTTTGAACGAAATGGAAATAAATTGGTTATTAATTATCCTTGTATTGAACCATGTAAGGTTAAATTTATAAAATTATAATTAAAAAAAACATTGTACATTTTGATTAATTAGACTAAATGTCAGTTCGAGTGATTTTCAGTAGAAAATTGTATCGAGAACAGGTTTTAAAACCGAAAATTTGATTCTCGATACTAATTTTACTCATAAAAATGAGTAAAATTCACTCGAACTGACAAATTATCTTTAAAATGCACAACGGGTTTGAAAAGCTACTTTTTTTTACCCTTAGTAAATACTACCCATATTCTTTTAAAAATTTTATATTTGTCTGGCTTACAAAAAAACCAGCATGAATGTATTGAAAAAAATAGATGTACTTTTTTTTAGTTATGTAGGAATCAGCACCATTTTACTACTCATCTCTTGGAATCAATCAACAAGTTCTATGAATTTACTGTTGATTAGAGCAGGGATTGTGTTGGCTATAATTGGACTCATCTACGCAAATTCTAAAGTAGAATCAGCATTCCTTAATCTATTGAGAAATGTGTACCCTGTGCTGTTGAGCATGTATTTTTATTCTAGAACCGTGTTTTACAATAAGTTTTTATTCAGTGATTTAGACCCTTATTTGATCCACTTAGAGGAACGTCTCTTCGGATTTCAACCAAGCTTAAAATTCTCAGAATATTTCTCTAGCAACATTTTTAGCGAAATTATGTACATCGGTTATTTTTCTTTTTACCCGTTGATTATCGGCTTTGTGCTCTACCTCTATTTTAAAAAGAGTCCCGAGTTTTCAATGCTTATTTTTAAACTAGCCGCATCTTTACTATTGTTCTACTTAATTTTTGGAATCTTTCCATCTGCAGGACCACAGTTTTTCTTTTCAGCAGTAGATAGCACTCCACCAGATGCGTATGTTTTTGATACGGTCATGCATTTTATCATCAAAAATGGAGATCAACCTACAGGCGCTTTTCCAAGTTCACATGTCGGAATTTCAATTATAATATTGCTGTTGTCCAAAAAAAGTGCTCATACATTTTTTAGAATTGCATGGCCATTTGTCATCATCCTTATCTTATCAACCATTTATATCAAAGCACATTATGCAATAGATGCTATTGGAGGGGTTATTATTGCACCAATAATACTATATATTGCATCACAATTATATCGTATTCCGTTTAAAAAAATACAGTACTAATTATGATTCACCTTAGAGAAGTTGTCAGCAAAAAGGAGTTGAACAAATTTATTCAGTTGCCTTTTGCCATTCATAAAAATCATACAGAATGGCTTCCGCCTTTAATTGCTGATGAGTGGAAAGTTTTTGACAAAAAGAAAAATCATTCCTTCGAACATTGTGACACCATATTATTGTTGGCTGAAAAAGACAATACGGTGGTTGGAAGAATTATGGGGATTATCAATCACACCTACAATACAGGAAACAACGAAAAAAATGCGCGCTTTTGTTTTTTAGAATGTTATGACGATGCTGATGTGTATGATGCGTTGATAACTGCCGTTGAAAAATGGGGAACAGAAAAAGGAATGGATGTACTTGTTGGTCCTTTGGGTTTTTCTGATAAAGATCCGCAAGGTTTTTTGATAAAAGGTTTTGAAGACCCAATGTCTGTAATGGTCACCAATTGTAGTTTTCCGTACATGGTAAAGCATATAGAACGAAATGGTTTTAAAAAGAAACTGGATCTATTTCAATACAGAAGTACCATCCCTAATAAAGTGCCTGAAGTGTACTCCAACATCGCAGAAAGAGTTTTAAAAAGAGGCTTTAAAGTCTTGGAGTTTCAAAAATCGAAAGAAATTCGCCCCTATGTAAAAACGGTGTTCGACCTCATCAATGAAACATACACAGATATTTATGGCTTTGCTCCTTTGCAAGAGATTGAATCCAAAGAATTCTCAGAGCGATTTTTACCGTTATTAGATCCAAAATACATCAAATTGATTGCAGATAAAAATGACAAGATCGTTGCTTTTGTAATTGCCATGCCAGACATTAGCGAGGGTTTTAAAAAAGCAAACGGAAAGTTATTTCCTTTTGGTTTTATCCATATTCTAAGAGCGTTTAAAAAAGCGACGCAGTTAAATTTATTATTAGGCTGTGTACAAGGAAGTATTCGGAATTCTGGATTAGATGCCTTGCTCGCTGACGCCATATTCAAGTCTGCAATAAAAGGAAAGCTACAAGTATTGGACAGCCATTTAATTATGGAAGACAATGTTAAAATGAGGGCCATCATGGAAAGAATGGAGCATACATTGTATAAGAAATATCGAATTTTTGAAAAGAAGCTTACATAGACAAGCCTTTTCTCATGTTGATTAAATGCTTTTTAAACCCTGCTTTTTCATAAGCCTTAATTGCACTCGGGTTGTCACTGTATACATCCAAGCGAACTTCTGAAATGTTTTTAGAAAGCACCCACGTTTTTAAAGCCTCTAAAATAATTCCATTGACACCCTTTCCTCTATAGCTTGGTGTTACAAACATAAACCCCAAATAAGCATATTGTCGATGTTTTAAATAGGGCTTTGCTACTTCAATCCTCGCATATCCAGAAGCAATAATTTCACTACCTAAAACAGCGACCAACAATACTACTTCTGTAGAAGCAATCATTTCCGGAATATCGTAATAGGTGGTTTTTTCTTTCAATGTTGGATCAAAAGGACGCTCAAAATTAATAACTCCTTGTTCAAACTCCAACAGCATTTCTATATCTTCAAGGGTAGCGAGTCTAGTGGTTACGTCGTTCATAAATAAATGTTTTTCCTTTGCTAAAAGATTGCAATAGTATGGCAATTCCCATCACCAAAACACAACCAATAAGATTCAGCCACAAATAACTAATAACGGGGTTTCCTCCTGCTTGTTCTACGCTGTAAATAACAAAATAATACGTCAAAATAATCGTCACTTGTGTAATAATCGCCGCAATAAAAACAGCGTTCCCTTTTACAAACTTTATAAAGAATGCCAGTAAGAAAATTCCCAATACATTTCCGTAAAAAATAGAACCGATAATGTTTACCAACTGAATCAAATTATCAAACAGATTCGCAACACAGGCAATGGATATGGCTACAATTCCCCATAGTAATGTAAACCATTTCGATGCTTTCACATAATGGATTTCGCTGCGCTCTCCTTTTACATTTCTTTTGTATAAATCTAAGGCGGTTGTTGATGCCAATGCGTTTAATTCAGAAGCTGTAGATGACATTGCTGCCGATAAAATTACTGCCAATAACAATCCGATTAAACCACGCGGTAAATTGTTTAAGATAAAATGTAAGAACACATAATCTTTGTCATTTGATTCAACACTGGTGTCTGCTTTTTTAATGATTTCTCTCGCTTCCTTTCGAATGGATTTATCCAAAATCTCGATCTCCATCAATCTTGATTTTTTATCAACAATCTGGTCATTTAACAACAAGGTAAATTTGCCTTTCTCTAACTCTTGGTGCTTCTTTTCTAAGGCAATATATTCGTTTGCGTAGGGTGTTTTTACAACCGCTTTTCTAGCTTCTGGATTAAAATTTAAAGGAGATGCATTGAATTGATAAAAAACAAACACCATCACACCAACCAACAAAATAAAGAATTGCATGGGTACTTTCAGCAATCCATTAAAAATCAGCCCCAACTGACTCTGCCGAACAGTCTTTCCCGTTAAATAGCGTTGCACTTGACTTTGATCTGTTCCAAAATAAGAAAGCATCAAAAAGGTTCCGCCTAAAAATCCTGTCCAAACTGTATAGCGATTGTTCAAATCAAACGAGAAATCTAAAATATCCATTTTGCCACTTGCGCCTGCAATGTCTAAGGCTTTTGAAAATGAGATGTCTTGTGGCAGCTGCCCTAAAATCATATAAAAGGCAACCAACATTCCTACAAAAATAACACCCATCTGTTGTTTCTGAGTCACATTTACAGCTTTTGTTCCTCCAGAAACCGTGTAAATAATGACCAAAACTCCGATGATAATATTAAGCTGAATTAAATCCCATCCCAACACCGCTGAGAGTATAATTGCTGGAGCAAAAATGGTAATTCCCGCTGCCAAACCACGTTGTATCAAAAATAAAATAGCGGCCAATGTCCGTGTTTTTAAATCGAAGCGAGTTTCTAAAAACTCATAGGCTGTATACACTTTCAATTTATGATAAATGGGAATAAACACCATACAGATAATTACCATGGCAATTGGCAATCCGAAGTAAAACTGCACAAAGCCCATTCCGTCATTAAATGCCTGACCTGGAGCAGACAAAAAGGTAATGGCACTTGCTTGCGTTGCCATTACAGACAGACCGATGGTCCACCATTTACTTTCGCTTCCTCCTTTTATAAAATCTTCAACATTTTTACTGCTTTTTCGGGTTTTATACACACCAAATAAAACAATAAACAATAGTGTTGCGGAAAGTACAATCCAATCTAATACTTGCATCGTTGTGGGGTATTAATTTGAAAAATAAGAAGTGATCCAATAAAATAATACGATGTATACAATGTTTACTACTAAAACAATGGTGTACATTTTTTTCCAAACATATTTTTGCTGTGTCATACGTTGATTATTGTTTAATTTTTGGTTGTTTTTTAATGGCTTCTTTTCCAATTGATAGCATGTTTGCAAATAATTTATAGGCACCTGAAACTCCCGCTGGCAACTCTCTAAAAAAGCTTAAACCCGTGTACATATAATGTCCTTTTCCATATTTGGCCACCAATAAGCTTCCTTTTTTAGGAGTTTCTCCTTTGTCATGCATCGATAAAATTGCGGTGTATTCCTTGCTCCATGTATCTGGAAAATACAAGCCTCGTTCTTGTACCCAGCCGTCAAAATCAGCGGCTACAATCTTATTTGGAAAATTCATTATCGAATGGTTTTTTGCCAATATGGTTACCTTGGCATGTTCATCTGTAACACGATCTCTAGACACTTTCAACTCAAACGGAGCATCAACAGTTACAGAGCTTCTTCTTCCGCTTGTGTTGTATTGCACAATCATATTCCCTCCTTTTTCGACATAATCCAACAAGAATTTTTGTTTGAATTTTAGGGCATCTACCGTATTATACGCACGAATCCCCATGACAATAGCATCGAATTTATGCAAATTTTCTCCATTGATTTTTGCTGGATTGATGAGCAACACATTGTACCCTATCTGACGTAAACTCTCTGGAACAACATCTCCTGCTCCTTTGATATAGCCAATGTAATTTCCGTTTTTCTGAATGTCCAAACGAACTACTTTTGCTTCGGAAGTTAACAATACCGATTGTTTCGGAATGTGTTCATAATGGATCTCTATCAATTCTTTGTCGTATCTTTTTCCATCGACAAATACCACACTTTTTAACAGCCCTTCAGATTGATTTTTTGGATGTTCAACCCTAAAATCAACCATTTGAATGTCTCCTTTTTGTGCAATAGAAAACGGAATTTCTTTCGGTGTTACCTTCCAATTTTTAGGAATCTCTAAAGAAACAACACCTTCAACATTGTGCTCTCCAGCGCTAACAGTTACCGATACTTTTTGTGCCGTTTGATCTGAAAAAAGCAATACCTTATTACTGAGTTTAGAGGTTACTTTTGGTAAAATTTCAAAAGGTTCATAAAGCTCTCCTTTGTCTCTTTTAGAATACCGATACACCACCTCTTTTGTAAACGAAATCTCCTGTTTGCCTATCGTCAAATGAAACGCTACGTGTAACGGTCTTGTAGATTCAGGTTTCCCAATCAATTGCTGATTTTTTACCGTGTACATCCCCAAAGAACCTTTCTCTTTTAACCAATAAGGGTCTGAATACTCTTTAACAGCTATTGTAAAAGTATCTTTGATATTCAACCGAATGTTGTTTACCAACTCCTTTTCTTGTGTTTTTATAATGCTGGTTACACTTCCAATCAACCGATACGAATCTAAAAAAACAGTCGCCTTACTTCTGTTTAACGCTTCAATATTCAATTGAATCGTGGCATTTGGTGTTGTACTTGAATGGGTCGCAGAAACTTCTAAATACAAGCCTGCACATCCTTCTATAATTTCTTTAATTTGTTTGATTTTAATGGCACTCCAATGCGAATCTTCTAGCACTCTAATTTTAGCATACGCCTTTAACAAAGCTGGCAAATGTTTGGACGGATTCGAAAAATCAAAATCCGCTTCCAAAGAATACAAAATGGCGCCAATTTCTCCACCGCCTTTTACACGATTCCAAGTAGTATTGATTCCAGAAAAAATATCTGACTGATCTTTTGGTTCAGTTCCTTTTAAAAATTCTACATATTCTTGTTGACTTCCTCTTGTGGTCAACCGACCAAAACCTTGACATAAATGCTGACTGCTTGCCATGGCAGCAACTTCATTATTAGACAAGCCTTTTAGCGGATAATACACCCCAACATCAAACGAGGTCAATTTCCCTTCTGTGGCTTTTTTAAAAGCCTCCTGAGTTCTATAAAACCATGAAGAGGTATTGAAAAACAATCGTTTTGGTTGCCAAGTACTCGTGTATTTTAATTGACTTGCGTACTTATTTTTATTTGCTGCCAAATCAAATGCTTCTACACTTAACAAAGCAGAAGATGTGTGATGTCCGTGTGTTGACCCTGGCGTTCTATGATTAAATCGGTTGATAACTACGTCTGGTTTAAACGTACGAATGGCCCAAACAACATCGCTCAAAACCTCGTCTTTATCCCAAATCTTTAAGGTTTCATCAGGATGTTTTGAATAGCCAAAATCATTTGCTCTCGTAAACAACTGTTCCGCTCCATCTATATCTCTAGCTGCCAATAATTCTTGCGTCCGAATCAATCCTAATAATTCTCTTATTTCTGGACCAATTAAATTTTGACCTCCATCTCCTCTAGTCAATGACAAATAGCCTGTTCTCGCCTTTACATGGTTTGCCAAGTATGAAATTAATCGGGTGTTTTCATCATCTGGATGTGCAGCAATGTATAAGGCAGTTCCTAAAAAATTAAGTTTTTGGAGCTTTTCATAAATTTGATTTGAGCTTAATTTCTGAGGTTTTTGTGCATACGTTACTCCTGCAAACAACAAACACAATAAGATAATATAGGTGTATTTCTTCATGAAGAACAGTTAAGTAACTGAACAAATATAACATTTAAAACTATCGATGACTGAAAACTAAAAATGTATTAACATAAATATAACGTTTTCTGTTGTCGATGATAAAACTGTTGATAAAAATTTTTTTAAAATCACTTATTTAGAATATATTTGTAGTTCAGTTTTTGAAAATGCTCACAATGAGCCGTTGGCATAAAAACCAATAGGTATAAAATAAGGAAATCCATGAAGTTTATCGTATCCAGTTCGCAATTATTAAAACAATTACAAGTTTTAGGGGGCGTTATTAATAGCAACAACACGTTACCAATTTTAGATAATTTTTTGTTTGAATTGACAGAAAATCAACTAACAGTTTCTGCTTCAGATCTAGAAACTACTATGAGTGCTGTTGTAGATGTAGAATCAGATTCTAAAGGATCAATTGCCGTTTCTGCACGTTTATTATTAGACACACTAAAAACGTTTCCTGACCAACCTCTTACTTTTAAAACAGAAGGAGAAAACACCATAGAAATCAGTTCTGACCAAGGAAAATATGACATGGCGTTTTTTAGCGGAGAAGAATTTCCAAAAGCGGTAACCTTATCTGCACCAAGCAGCACCATTATTCCAGCTAATATTTTAGCAACGGCTATTTCTAAAACTATTTTTGCTGCAGGAAACGATGATTTACGCCCGGTAATGAGTGGTGTCTTTTTTCAATTTAGCACAGAAAGCTTAACCTTTGTAGCAACCGATGCGCACAAATTGGTAAAATATACACGTACAGATGTTGTTGCCAATGAAACAACAGAATTTATCATGCCTAAAAAACCTTTGAATTTATTGAAAGGAATTTTAGCAGGATCTGATAACGATGTAACCATTGAATACAACGACGCCAATGCCAAGTTTACTTTTGAAAACACCGTATTGATCTGTCGCTTAATCGATGGGAAATACCCTAATTATGAAGCGGTAATTCCAAAAGAGAATCCAAATAAATTAACGGTTGATAGAGCTTCATTTTTAAACTCTGTAAAACGTGTGTCTATTTTCTCTAGCAAAACAACACACCAAATTAGATTGAAAATGGCAGGAACAGAATTGAATATTTCTGCAGAAGATTTGGATTACTCAAACAAAGCTGACGAACGGTTGAGTTGTGATTATCAAGGAGACGATATGCAAATTGGTTTCAACTCTCGTTTTTTAAGCGAAATGTTAAATAATTTAAGCTCGAACGATGTATTGATAGAAATGTCATTGCCAAACAGAGCAGGAATTTTAACACCTATTGACGGAACAGACGAAGGGGAACAAATTACTATGCTAGTGATGCCTGTGATGTTAAATAATTAGAACTTCCATTCATAGAAAATATATTAAAAACCATCCCAATTAGTCGGGGTGGTTTTTTTGTTTACTTTTAACCAATGAACTTCCTTGCGCACCTCTACTTATCTGGAAATAACACCAACATCCTTATTGGCAATTTTATTGCTGATGGTATCCGAGGAAATCAATTTACACATTTACATCCAGAGATTCAACAAGGCATTGTATTGCATCGGCACATAGATACCTATACTGATACACATCCAATTGTTCGAAAAAGCAAACGTCGTTTACATGAACGCTATGGACATTATGACGGGGTCATCATCGACTTATTTTACGATCATTTTCTTGCTAAAAATTGGAATCAGTATTCTGCAATTCCGCTAGATGTATATGTGAAATCTGTGTATAAATTACTACAAGAGCAAGTTGAAATACTCCCCACAAAAACACAACAATTTTTACCGCATCTCATTGCATACGACTGGCTGTATAATTATCAGTCTTTTGATGGAATGAAGGCGATATTAAACGGAATGAATCGACGTACTCATTTGAAATCTAACATGGATATGGCTATTGAAGACCTCCAAAATCTACATCAAGAATTTGAAAACGATTTTACGCTTTTTTTTAAAGATTTATGTATCTTTTCCGACCGTAAACTAAAAAAAATTCAAGAATCAACGTTGTAATTATGAACTTTTCAAAGAAAACCTACAAATTCCCTAAAAAAATACTGCTTTTAGCATGCATTTTATTCCTGTTTATACATTGTGAAGCCCCTTCAAAAAAAGAAAAAATCACAGGATTAATTAGTCAAAAGGCAATGGTTGTTTCTGCACGTGAAGAAGCCTCTCAAATCGGATCTGACATTTTAAAAAAAGGAGGAAATGCTTTTGATGCCATGGTGGCAACACAACTTGCGTTGGCCGTAGTGTATCCTGTAGCTGGAAATATTGGTGGCGGCGGATTTATGGTCTATCGCACAAATGAAGGAAAAACTGGCGCCTTAGATTACAGAGAAAAAGCACCGCTTGCCGCTTCTAAAGATATGTACCTAGACGAAAAGGGAGATATGACAAAAGGAAAAAGCACATTAGGTGCAATGGCGGTTGGAGTTCCTGGAGCTATTGCTGGTATTTTTGAAGTGTATGATAAATTTGGCTCTTTGCCTTTCGCTGAGTTGATTCAGCCTTCTATTGATTTGGCAAGAAAAGGAATCAACGTCACTAAAAAACAAGCACGTTCTTTAAATCGCGCTAGAAAAAAATTCGCTTTAGCTAATAATTATCAAATTCTACTTGATAAAGAATGGAAAGAAGGTGACCTTTTAAAATTTGAAGAGTTAGCACAAACACTAGAACGCATAAGAGATTATGGTAGAGATGGCTTTTACAAAGGAGAAACTGCAAAGCAAATGGTGAACTACATACAAGAACTTGGCGGAATTCTTTCGTTAAAAGATTTGGAAAGCTACCAGGCTGTTTGGAGAAAACCGGTTACTTTTAACTACAGAGACTATACCATTACCTCTATGACTTTGCCTGCAAGTGGAGGAATTTGTTTGGCACAAATATTAAAATCGATTGAACCGTTTGACCTATCAAAAATCGAACACAATTCAACAAAATACGTACAGTTACTTACAGAAGCAGAACGTAGATCGTATGCAGACAGAGCTCATTTTTTGGGTGATATTGATTTTGTAGATGTCCCAATTGATAGCTTGACAAACACCGATTACATCAACAAAAGAATGCGTTCTTTTTCTTGGGACAAAGCAAGTAAATCTTCTGATATTTCACACGGAAAATTAAGAGGTTACGAGAGTGACGAGACCACGCATTACTCAATTGTAGATCCTTTTGGAAATGCCGTTTCGGTAACAACTACTTTAAATACCGGCTACGGATCAAAAGTATTTGTAAAAGGAGGAGGCTTCTTTTTAAACAATGAAATGGATGATTTTAGTGCAAAACCTGGCGTACCCAATGTATACGGATTATTAGGCTCTAAAGCCAACGCCATTGCACCAGAAAAAAGAATGTTAAGTTCTATGACTCCTACAATTGTTGAACAAAATGGAAAACTAAAAATGGTTGTTGGAACTCCTGGAGGATCAACAATTATAACTTCGGTACTTCAAAATATCATCAACGTGGTAGATTACGGTATGGGCATGCAAGAATCTGTAGACATGCCACGCTTTCATCATCAATGGTTGCCTGATACCATTTTAATGGAACCAAATGGTTTTGACAGCATTACCAAGGTGAATTTAAAAGCGAAAGGCTATCATATCACTGAACGAAATACGTTAATTATTGGGAAAGTGGACGCTATTTTGGTATTGCCAAACGGAACCTTAGAAGCTGGTGCAGATCATAGAGGAGATGATACAGCGGTTGGATTTTAGTGGTTAGTAAAAAAATCAAATTAAACACTCAAAACTCAATACTAATAATTAATTTTGAATGTCAGTTTGAACGGAGTCGAGAACAGTTGATTGTCTCATTCACATTGCCATTTTGTATTTGCTTTTGGCTTTTAACTTTGGCTTAATTAACATTTAAACGATTCAACAAATAAACAACAAGTCATGTTACAACCTTTCCATCTCGCCATTCCTGTTTCTAATTTAGAAGCCTGTCGCACATTTTATAGGGACGTTTTAAATTGTACAGAAGGAAGAAGTGCTGAATTATGGGTAGATTTTAATTTCTTTGGACATCAATTGGTTATTCATCAAAAGGATGGTGTTGATGCCAAGCTGCCTATCACAAATCCTGTTGATGGACATGATGTGCCTGTGCCTCATTTTGGAGTCGTCTTATCTTGGGAAGATTGGCACGAACTTAAAGACCATTTAAAAGCAAAAAACATTCGCTTCATTATTGAGCCAACAATTCGTTTTAAAGGTAACGTCGGAGAACAAGCCACTATGTTTTTCTATGATCCTGAAAACAATGCGCTAGAGTTTAAAGCATTTAAAGATCTCAATCAGCTATTTGCTAGCTAAATGCACCCCGTAGAATCTCATAGCGTTCCGTTACAAGAAAAACCCATTCGGTTACAAGAGTACGCTGTTGGTATTTTTAATACGATTGCTACCAGATCTGCCCTTAAAAAAGCCCTTAAAAAAAAGTTGGTGTTGGTGGATGGAAAAATAGCTACCACTGCCCTATTTATACATGGTGGAGAAAGGATTGAGCTCTATCAATCTGATGAAAAAACAGCGCTTAAAAAATTAATATTACCGCTAGAGGTTTTATTTGAAGATAACCATTTGGCAATTGTATACAAGCCCGCAGGAATGTTAGTCAGTGGAAATACCTTTGTTACCATTGCCAATGCCTTAACACAAAACCTACAGAAAAGCAATCAGTTGGATGCGGTAAGACCACAACCTATTCATCGATTGGATTACCCTACTTCTGGTGTACTGCTTATTGGAAAAACGAGCAGTGCAATTACAACGCTTAGCAAATTATTTAAAAATAAAGAAGTTCGAAAAACATACCATGCAATTACTATTGGAAACATGGAACAACATGGCATCATCAACTTTCCTATTGATGAAAAAATAGCGCACTCCGAGTTTGAAGTGTTAGCATCTGTAAAGTCAGAACGTTTCTCAGTGTTGAATTTGATAAAACTCCTCCCAAAAACAGGAAGAAAACATCAACTGCGAATTCATTTATCTAAAATAGGGCATCAAATATTAGGTGACAAAGACTATGGAAACAAAGACCTCATTTTAAAAGGAAACGGTTTGTATTTGCATGCTAAAACAATTGAATTCAAACATCCATTTACGCAAGACTTGGTTACTGTATCCAAAGAATTACCAAAAAAGTTTATACGAATTTTTCCTTTATAATAGCAAACTGTAAATAAATGGTTGCTCTATTTTCTATCTAGTTGAAAGCTGGTTTTATCTGAAAATATATCTGGACTACAAATTATTTAAATTCAGGACGAAACAAATAGTCGATAAATGTAGTATTTTTGAACAAACAAAATAACAACACCATGATAAGAGGCGACTTAGACCCAAAAGAATACGATCAATACTATCAGGGATATCTTGATAAAGTACCAAAAAACACGGAGTTAATTAGTGGCTATACTAAAGGGAAAGAAGCTATGTTAGCTTTTTACAAATCCATTCCAACTGATAAATGGGCATACCGATATCAACCTGAAAAGTGGACTATCAAAGAAGTATTTCAGCATTTAATAGATACCGAAAGAATTTTTATGTATCGCTTATTACGAATCGCTAGAAATGATAGAACGCCTTTGGCAGGTTTTGAACAAAACACCTATGTCCTTCCTTCGGAAGCCAATACAAAATCCATAGAAAGTTTATTGGAAGAATATGCTATCAATAGAGACAATTCTATTGCACTCATAAAAAGCATATCTGATAAAAACCTGAATTTTGTTGGGATTTTAAATGGATGCGATGTTACGGCAAGATCTATTGCATTCACTGTATTGGGGCATGATATTTGGCATACAGAAATCATTAAAGAACGATATTTATTTGTCCTTAAATGAAAGCATACGAAAAGTCAAAACTCAACAAAATACAACGTGGCGCCAACAGAGCAACCTATGATGTTGCCAAAATAAACAGCATTTTAGATGCGGGTTTTATTGGTTATGTAAGTTATGTGTACAACGGAAGAGCAATTACCTTACCCATGGCTTATGGACGAAAAGGTAACAAAATTTACTTACATGGTTCGCAAGGAAACAGAATGCTAAACATGCATTTAGATGCATTGGTATTGGCAAGATCTTGATTACATCACTCCGTAAATTATCGTTCAGCAATGCTATTTGGATCTGTTAAAAAACTCTAAAATCCGAAGGAAAAAAAAGCGGGGCTACAATGTTTTATGGAACATATGATGAAAGGTAGGTGGGACGGAATTAGAGAAATGCATCCTAAAGAACTAGACAGAACATTGGTGGTAGAAATAGAAATTGAAACCGCTTCTTCAAAAATCAGAGATGTTGGCGTACAAGACGAAGCAGAAGATTACAGATTGCCAATTTGAACAGGTTTAGTTCCCTTAAAACAAGTTGCAGAACCTCCTATTTCCGATAAAGAGCTTCCTGAAAATATAGAAATCCCAAAACATGTTTTGGACTATTATAAAGCCAATAAATAATAGTAAATTAGCTGCTCAATTTTATCAATTACTATAATGAGGAAGCTTTTTAAAATTATCGGAATTCTTATCCTTGCAGTTGGCATTGCTATTGCCCTGTACTATTATGCAAACAATGAATCATTGCCTACAGGAAAACAAGGTATTGAAGCAGATGCTTTGGCAACCAAAATGTTACAAGCAATCAATCATGAAGCTTATACAACAACACGTTTCTTAGAATGGAGTTTTCGAGGGAAACATGCCTACAAATGGGACAAACAACAGCATGTTGTAGAAGTACAATGGGCCAATATAAAAGCTGTTTTACATACCAAAGCTCCTGAAAAAAATGAACTTTTCGTTGATGGGGAATTAACTAAAGATGAAGAACTCATTCAAAAAGCAATTGATTATTTTAACAATGATAGCTTTTGGCTAATAGCTCCTCACAAAGTTTTTGAAGACGGGATTGAACGTCGTTTGGCAACTCACAATGGTAAAAAAGCATTATTGATTACCTACACCATTGGCGGTTCTACACCTGGAGATTCCTATCTATGGATTTTAGACGAAAACTACTTGCCTACCAGTTATAAAATGTGGGTTTCTATAATTCCCGCAGGTGGAATAGAAGCAACTTGGGAAGGGTGGATTACGACAGAATCTGGAATAAAATTGCCAACAACGCACAAAATTTTAAGTAGAGAACTAGACATGGGCGATGTAAAAGGCTATAATTAATTGTAAATTTACTATATGAATTCAAAAATCATTTCTAACGGAATTTTAAGAGCACTATCAGTTATTATAGGTGCTTCGCTACTTCTCTATTTTTTATATGCCGTACAATCAGTACTTGTTTACATACTCATTGCTGCCGTTATTTCTTTAATTGCACGACCAGTCATTCGGTTTTTAAAGAGCAAATTAAAGTTTACAAACATCCTGGCAGTAATTACTGCAATGTTTTTTTTGATAGGAATGCTTATCGGATTGATTGGAATGTTTATTCCTTTAGTTATTGAGCAAGGAGAAAGTCTGTCTTTATTAAAAACGGACGAACTACAACAAGACCTACAGCATATCATCACTCAAATAAATGACTATTTTACAGCACGTAATATCAATCTTTTAAGCGAGTTGAAAAATGTTGATTTTATGGCTGGATTTCAAGCCATTCCCAATTTATTAAACTCTGTTGCGGGCACATTAGGTTCATTAAGTGTGGGGCTATTTTCTGTATTATTTATTTCATTTTTCTTTATGAAAGATAGCGATATTTTACACAAAGCCTTGCTTGTAATTGTGCCAAATAAAAGTGAAGGTCGCTTTCAAAAATCATTTGAAACTATCAAAGATTTACTCTCAAGGTATTTTATCGGTTTGGTTTTACAGATTTCTATTTTATTTATTTTGTACACAACTATTTTATTAATTTTTGGAATTTCTAATGCCATTGTCATTGCCTTCTTATGTGCTTTGCTAAACTTGATTCCTTATGTAGGACCAATGATTGGTGCTGTAATTATATTTTTACTATCAATGACAAGCAACCTCGGGCAAGATTTTCAAACCGAAATTTTACCAACAACCATGTATGTAATGATTGGGTACTTAATTGCTCAATTGATTGATAATTTCTTTAGCCAACCTTTTATTTTTTCAAAGACGACAAAATCGCATCCATTAGAAATTTTCTTAATCATTATTATTGGCGGATTGCTTTTTGGAGTGGTCGGAATGATTGTAGCCGTACCTTGTTACACGGCGCTAAAAGTAATTTTAAAAGAGTTTTTAGCAGACAATAAGATTGTGAAATCATTAACAAAGGATCTTTAAATTTCAAGAACGAAAGTTATCCTTTATGAAACTCAGTGTTGCTTTGTGTGGCTTTGTGTGGCTTTGTGAAATAATATTAGTGCACTAAAAATTAAATTGTTGCGCGAAGAAACACAAAGATTCACTAAGGGAAAGAATGAAAGAAGAAAACACATTTCTAAGGCGTCAATTTGGCACCTTAAAAAAAGGAGGGCATTTTAAACTACAAAAAATAAAAAGAGTAAAAATCGGATACAAAAAAGAATAATTTGAATTTATCTATTCTACACAAAAATGTACAGGAATTTATTTCCAACAATTTAAAAACAGACCTTACAAGACTGATTTTAAAAGGAAGTCCGTTTGACACGATCTCTATACAAGAACTAGCTACACAAATTGTTTCTAAAAAAAAGTCAGAAAAAAAACTCCCAACTTGGTTTGCTCGTAAAAACAGCTATTTCCCTCCAAAATTAAGCATCGAGCAAAGTTCTTCAGAAATAACGGCAGCGTATAAAGCACGTCTTGTTTCAGGAGCATCACTGATTGATATTACAGGTGGATTTGGTGTTGATGCCTATGCGTTTTCTAAACAGATAAAGGAAGTTACACATTGCGAAATTAACTCCGATTTATCAACCATTGTAGCGCATAATTACAAACAATTAGGAGTGAAAAACATCCGTACTATTTCTGGTGACGGAATTGAATACTTGAAAAACACTTCTACAAATTTCGATTGTATATATATTGATCCCTCTCGTAGAAATGAAGAAAAAGGAAAAGTGTTTTTGTTAAAAGATTGCTTACCAAATGTGCCTGAAAATTTAGACTTTCTGTTTTCGAAATCGAATAGCATCTTCATTAAAAATTCTCCGATTTTAGACATTACAAGTACCATCAATGAACTGACTTTTGTCAAAGAAATTCATATTGTAGCCGTACATAACGAAGTAAAAGAGTTGTTGTTTTTATTAGAAAAAGGCGTTACTAAAAACATTCAAATAAAAACCATCAACTTTCAGAAAGACACACAACAAGAGTTCCAATTTACAATTGATAAAGAGGCTGTTTCAAGCTACTCAGAGCCTCTCACCTATTTATACGAACCCAATGTTGCGATTTTAAAATCAGGTGGATTTCATCAAGTATCGCAGCAATTGAATATTTTTAAACTGCACCAACACTCGCATTTATACACCTCAACAAAACGTATTGAGTTTCCTGGAAGAGTTTTTAAAATTGAAAAGGTCATTCCCTATGACAGAAAACAGCTCAAAAAACTATTAAAAGATGGAAAAGCAAATATTACGACACGTAACTTTCCTGAAACAGTTGCTCAAATCAGAAAAAAGACAAAACTAAAAGACGGAGGACACTACTACTTATTTTTTACAACAGATTTAAACAACAAACCTGTGGTTATTATTTCTACTCAAATTTTTAAATAACCCTTAAAATTTCATTAAATTTAGCCATTATTACACTTTATAATGGCAAACAAAAACATTCGTACATTATCATCAAGGAAAGAGTTGGATGACAACCTTTTTGAAAACATTGCTGAAGCCTCTCAAAAAATCAATTCAAAAGAGGAATTACAGGACATTTCGAAACGCTTTCTAATTGACGATTCTGTAGTGTTCGGCACACGTACTTTTTATGATTTTACGCGAGAAGAAAATCGCAATAAAAAAATACATGTCTGTAGCGGAACCGCTTGTATGGTTGCAAATAGCCAACATAATTTACATACAAATTTAGAAGCCCATTTTAATACTGATGAGGTTGGACATGCAGCTTGTGTTGGGCGCTGTCATACAAACAATGCGTTTATGTATGATGACAAAACCTACAATGCAGCCTCTAAAGAACTACTGGAACAGATTATCACAAAGAAAGAATATCAAAAAAATCAATATACCGTTGCTAGCAATACCACACCGATTTTAACTTCTAAAATTGGAGATCTCACAGCGTTTTATCAATTGGCAGCAATACACAAAGACCATACAGAAAACACCATTCAAGAATTAAAAACTTCGAATTTACGTGGACGAGGTGGTGCTGGTTTTCCTTTTTGGTTTAAACTAGATGCTGTTGTCAAAGAGAATAATGAGCAAAAATACATTGTTTGTAACGCAGATGAAGGAGATCCCGGTGCGTATTCTGATATGTATTTGATGGAGCAGCAAGCGCACAAAGTACTCTTCGGGATGTACATGGCTGGATTGACTGTTGGCGCAAATACAGGTGTTTTATACATCCGAGGTGAATACCCCGATTCTGTTAAAATTGTTGGTGATGCGATTGCTGAATTGAAAGAGAAAAATTTAATTGGCGATTTTAAATTCAAAATAATTCGCGGTCAAGGTTCTTATATTTGTGGAGAAGAAACCGCACTATTAAATTCGATAGAAGGCTTGCGTCCAGAAGTGAGAGTTCGCCCTCCATATCCAGCACAATATGGATTGTATGGAAACCCAACCGTGTTGAGCAATGTAGAAACCTTTGCAAATATTCATTGGATCTTAAAAAATGGAGGTGCTGCTTATGCTGCACTGGGAACCAAACAATCTACAGGAACAAAATTGGTTTCTTTAGACAGCTTTTTCAACACGCCCGGAATGTATGAAATTGAAATGGGAACGCCTTTACAAACCATTTTCGACGAGTTTGGAAACGGATTTAAATCAACCGTAAAAGCATTACAGATTGGAGGTCCATTGGGAGGAATTGTACCCATGCATAAAATAAAAGAATTGACCTTAGATTTTGAATCTTTAAATACCAACGGATTTTTATTAGGACATGCTAGTTTTGTATCGATTCCTGTTGATTTTCCAATAATCAAATTTTTAGAGCATCTGCTAGAATTTACTGCGGATGAATCTTGTGGAAAATGCTATCCATGTAGAATAGGTTCTCATAGAGGAATGGAACTGTTACAAAAGGCGCAGAATTCGGACTATAAAATTGACAGACAATTATTTGACGATCTTCTAGAAACTTTAGAAATAGGATCTTTGTGTGCATTGGGTGGTGGAATTCCGCTTCCTGTTAAGAATGCATTGCACTATTTTGATGACGAATTGAAAAGTTATTTTAAAACCCCCGAAAATGTTTAAAACCCTTTTGGGGTAACAATTAAAAATAATGAAAGCATATATAAATAACATAGCGCACCTAATAGAACAAGGCGAAACCGTTTTAGAGTTTGTTCGCAGAGTTGAAGCAGATAAAAATGCCATTCCAACGATGTGCCAAGATGATCGTTTGGAAAACTTTGGTTCGTGTAGAGTGTGCTCCGTAGAAGTTGCCCGTGAACAAGATGGACCAACAAGAACAATGGCTTCTTGCCACACTCCTATTTCAGAAGGTCTATATATTTATCACAATACAGAAAAAATGCAACGCCTTCGTAAGAATATTGTTGAGCT
>Ga0066376_10000630_pt1 | contig 32967 bp, 26 predicted proteins | sample Knorr_S15_td_Bot_FD_77009 | JGI IMG/M metagenome (GOLD analysis project Ga0066376, IMG submission 77009) | Marine microbial communities from Southern Atlantic Ocean transect - Knorr_S15_td_Bottom_ad_5009_LV_A | ecosystem: Environmental > Aquatic > Marine > Oceanic | place: Southern Atlantic... | reverse complement strand
CCGTTCCTCAGCCGTCAGTGTCACGATGTATTTTTTCTCGGGCACGATCGCTCTCCTTTGTGTCGACAAGGGGATCTGCCCAAGGGTAATACCAAACACCGAAAAAGAACATCAAAAACATTCTGCAGATCTACGTGGACCGTCCACTAGTACTAGATCAGCGCGGGATACGCTCTCATTCAACTCCCTCGCGCAGGGGATCAGAAAGCGCGGCTGACTTCAGGCAACGCAGAGGAAATCCTCCCCCTCGTTCAACCCCTGTCGGCGCAGCTCCTCCCGGATCAGCTGCCGGGCCCCACGAGAGGCCACGGCGGCCAGCAGAATCGGCTTGTCCCACCGCATCCAGCGGCTGCGCAGGTCCGCTGGCGCGATGATGGGAACCTGCCGCAGCGTGCTGCCGATTCGCCGCGCGGAGATGTCGATGAAGGCGTCGGGCGTGCAGCCGCCGCGGATGAGGTGTTTGGACAGCCGTCGACCGGTCTTGCCTGAGCCCCATACGAACACGGCGTCGCGTCCCCGCAGCGGGCCCGCAATCAGGTAGTGGGCTTTTGCCCTGAGGAAGTTCTCCACCGAGTAGCGGCTGTCGCAGTGCGTCAGCCGTCGGGGGTGCTCACGCCACGACAGCAACACCCGCGGGATCTTGGCGAACGCTTTTCCGGCGACGTGGAGACGCAACCACAGGTCGTAGTCCTCGGGCCACCCGTGTTCCTGGTAACCGCCAATCGCGGTGATATCAGATCTGCGGAACATGGCCGTGGGGTGAGTGATGGGGCTCTCGATAAAGATCTCGCGGCGGATCTCGGCGTCCGTGATCAGTCCGTTTTGCCACTCCAGGTAGATGCGGAGGCCCTCTCCCACGGCCGCGTCCGAAAAGGTGTCCACCAAAGTGCCGACGACGCTCACGTCGGGGCGTTCGTCCAGCAGCTGCGCCTGGGCGCCCAGGCGCTCGGGATGAGCTAGGTCGTCTGCGTCCATTCTGGCCACATAGCGGCCGCGGCACGCCGACAGACCCCGGTTGAGGGCGGCGATGAGTCCTTCGTGCGGCGCGGATATGAGTCTCAACCGCGGCTCCCGCCGAGCGTGGGTGGCGACCAGAGAAGCGCTGGCGTCTCCCGAGCCATCATCGACAACGACGATCTCGAAGTCCTCCAGCACCTGAGTAGAAAGACTGGTCAGAGCTTCCCCGACGGTGTCTTCGGCGTCGAAGACGGGAAGCAGCACGGAAACCAGGGGATCGAGCATGCGGTCAGGGCAGTTGGTGCACGGGAGCGGATATCCGGTTACCGGTCGGAAGGCCGACTCAATGACGGCGAGCCGACTCTTGACAGGACCCAATCTAAGACGCGAAGTTGAACTGGACAATGAGTGCCCAAATGAGTGACCAGATGAATGACCAGATGAGTGACCAGATGAATGACCGGACGAATACCGGATCGAGTGCCGGGATGTGGATTCCATAAAAGGGTGGCTGAGAGCAAACCGAAATGATTCATCTGAAATCCGCCAGGGAGGTCGAGAAAATCCGCGCCAGCTGCCGTATCGCCGCGGAGGCGATGGCCGCGGTGGTGCCGAATGTGCGGCCCGGCGTCTCCACGTCGCGGCTGGACGAGGTCGCTGACGCGTATATCAGGAGCAAGGGCGGTATTCCCAGCGCCAAAGGCTACCGGGGATACCCCAAGAGCATCTGCATTTCCGTCAACGAGGAGGTCGTCCACGGCATCCCCGGAGATCTCCTGCTCGCCGAAGGAGATATTCTCGCGGTGGATATCGCGGTGAAGAAAGAGGGTTACCACGGCGACATGAATGTCTCGTTTGCCGTCGGCGAGCCGGGACCGGCTGCGCGCCGGTTGATCGACGCGACCCGCCGTTCGCTGGAGCTGGGTATCGAAGCCTGTGCATGTGGCAGCCGTCTGGGTGATGTCGGGCACGCGATTCAGAGCTTCGTCGAGGGAGAGGGCTATTCGGTGGTGCGCGAGTACTGCGGCCATGGTATCGGCCGCGCCTTTCACGAAGAGCCGCAGTTGCTGCACTTCGGTCAGCCCAATACGGGCCGGCGCCTCGAGCCGGGCACGGTTTTCACCGTCGAGCCCATGGTGAACGAGGGCGTGGCAGAGGTCGATGTACAGGACGACAACTGGACTGCAGTGACCCGCGATGGCAAGCTTTCAGCACAGTTCGAGCACACTGTGCTCATCACTGAAAACGGTCCTGACATCCTCTCTCACTTCAGCGATCTGCCGTTCTGACATTTTTTTTGCGCCATATCCGCCAACGCCCTCGCGACCGAGGTGGGCGGCGAGGTTCGCTAACTTGCCGATTTCGGCGATCGCCGTATTTTCAGTGCAGTTTCCCATGAAAAGTACCGGCTCGCAGGCGAGGCCGGATTCTGACAGGAGGACGGTATGGCGAAGAAGGCGGCGTCGGGGTCGAACGGTTCGGATGAGGCCTCTGATTTTTCTTTCAATCCCGGTACCCAGCGCGAACTCGAGGTCGAAGACACCTGTTGCATTACGGGGGAAGAAGTCCCGGCGAGTTTCTGCCGATTCCCCGACTATCGCCAGAACACACTGATGGTGATGTCCAGAAAGGCGGGGCTCGAGCACCTGCGCAAGGGGACGACTATCAAGATTTTCAAGGAAGTTCTGGTGAAGCGGCACGGTGAGGAAGTGTTGGCGGAGTATCAGAGCTAAAGGTCTGGCAGAGAGCCGCCGGCCGCGCCATCGCGACGTTTGGCGCACAGGACGTTTGGCGCACTAGAAAAAGGGGGTGAATCCCATATTGGATTCACCCCCTTTTATTTGCCACGCTCAGGTTGATTTGGACGATCAGATCTGTTGGACAATCAGATCTGTTGGACAATCAGGGGAAGCCCGGCGATTACACTCCGTCCAGGAGTTCCTGGATCTCCTCACCCAGAGCCGAATACGGGTCGAGTCTTCCCCGGCGGTCTCGGGGAACGCCGCGATGGCTACTGCGAAGCACCCCGGTTTGATCGAAGATCAACGTCGCGGGGATGGCCGGCAGAAAATGAGCCAGCTTATCTAGCCGCATCGCCAACTCGTGTTTGCTGTCGAGATACAAGGGGTAGTTGATCTCGAAATTCTCGGCAAACTCCTTTACCAGAGCCTCAGTCTCCCTCGGTGTGGGTCTGGCGTCCATCGACACGCCTACGACAGCGACCTGCTTTGAGTCAAAACTGTCTCGCAGCCTCACCAGCGAAGGGATCTCCATTCGGCAAGGCCCGCACCAGGTGGCCCAGAAATTGACGACCACCACTTTTCCCTGGTATGAATCGAGGTCGAATTCAGAAGACGCACGCAGGGTCACCGCGCCCTTGGCCAATGCGGCCTGATCTCCCGTCTCCTCGGCGGTGGAGTCAGCGCTGTCGCAGCCCGAAGCCAATCCAACCAGCATCAGGGCCAACGCCACACCAGTGATATGTCTGAAATGAGCAGTCATCGGTTGCAGTAGATTCCTTCCCCTGAATATAGCTGCCGCAGTGCTGTCGTCCAACCGGCGCTTATCGTGGGACTGACTCCACGGGATCATGCGACGGCGCAGAGAGGGACTTCCTCCTTCTCGGCCGCGAGGTCGAGCCCCGAGAATTCGGAGTTCAACGAGGTTGGCGAGATCGTCCTGGAATGCGGTGAATCAGATGGTTTGATGCGGAGTTGGCGGGTTCGGTTCAGTTTCGGGTGGGGACAGGGGAGGCGGCGGTGAGCCAGGAGCGCTCTGGCTCGATGAGACGATCGACCTGGGTGATCAGTTCGTCACAGGGGTTGACGTAGATGGACCGGGAGCGCACGACCTTGACATCCTCTCCCCGGTCTCCGCCGTTCCTCAGGTGAATGAGCAACTCGCATTTGCCGCTATGCTCCACACACAGAAGACGGAGGCGCTCGAGGAGGTCGGTCTCGATGGTATCAACGGGGAAGGATACGTGGAGCGCCCTCGTCAGTTTCTCTCTGGCCTCGGACAGCGGCATGGCGGACTCGGCCTGCAGCCCCATGCTGCCGTTGCGACGCGAGAGCCGGCCCTCGATGAGAATCACCTGATCCGGCTCGATGAGAGGTCGGTTTTTCGCGCAGGCGTCGGAGAAGAAGACGACGTCGGCGGTGCCCGATAGATCTTCGAGCGTGATGAAGGCGATAGGCTGACCGCGTCGATCGGTCGACATGCTGACGCGATTGACGAGTCCTCCCACACGGACAGATTCGCCGTCGCGGCGAGTATCGATCTCGGCCAGCGGCTGTGTAAAGAAGCGGAGGTCCTGGGCGTAGCGGCTGAGCGGGTGGCTGGTGACGTAAAAGCCGAGGAGCTCGCGTTCGTGGGCGAGCAGCTCGGTTTCCGACCACTCCTCCACCTCGGGCAGCGGCAGTTGCTCGATGGCTGAGTCGCCGTTGCCAGCTTGCTCGAAGAGATTGAACTGCCCTCGCCCGCGCTCCTCCTGGACGACCTGCGCATTCTTGAGAGCCAGATCGAGACCCTCCAGCTTCTGGGCTCGATGTCCGGGCAACTCGTCGAGGCCACCGGCGGAGATGAGGCTCTCGAGAGCGCGACGGTTGACTGCTCTCGAGTCGAGGCGCTCGCACAGATCGAAAAGGGATTCGAAGGGTTCGCCTCCCTGGCGGCACTCGACAATCGCCCGGGCGGCGCCGGCGCCCACGTTCTTGACCGCGGCAAGGCCAAAGCGGATGCCGTCCGGTGTCGGCGTGAAGAGGACGGCGCTCTCGTCGACATTGGGGGGCAGGACGGGGATCTCCATGCGGCGGCACTCGTCCAGGAGTACCGTTACGGTGTCGCTGTTGGACATGGACGTGCTGAGGCTGGCGGCCATGTACTCCCCCTGATAGTTGGCCTTGAGGTAGGCGTTCTTGTAGGCCAGCTCGGCATAGGGGGCGGCGTGACACTTGTTGAAGCCGTAGCCGGAGAACACCTCGATCTCCTTGAAGACCTTCTCGGCCGTTTGGCGGTCGACGTCGTTGGCGAGGCAGCCGTTGATGAAGGATGTCTTCTGAGCCGCCATCTCCTCTGGTTTTTTCTTACCCATCGCGCGCCGCAGAATGTCGGCGCTTCCCAGGGTAAAGCCGGCCATTTTCTGGGCGATCTGCAGCACCTGTTCCTGATAGACGATGACGCCGTAGGTCTCCTCGAGGATGGGTTCCTGGAGGGGGTGGTCGCAGACGATGTTCTCGTCGCCGTGCTTGCGGGCGATGTAGGTGGGGATTTTTTCCATCGGGCCGGGCCGGTAGAGGGCGTTCATGGCGATGACGTCGCTGATTTTATCGGGCTTCAACTGCGTCAGGTATTCCCGCATGCCGGCGCTGGCGAACTGGAAAACGCCGATGGTTTCGCCGCGCCCGAACAGCGCGAAGGTGGCCCTATCGTCCCAGGGGACGGTCTCGATGTCGAAGTCGGGTTCTTTGATGCGTATGAGCCGGACGGCCTCGTCCATCAGGTTGAGCTCGTTGAGACCGAGGAAGTCCATCTTCATGAAGCCCAGCGCCTCGCAGGTGCCGCCGTCCCACTGCGTGGTCACCTTGCCGTCTTTGGGCGTCTTGTAAATCGGCATGTAATCGGTGAGATCGCTGGGGGCGATGATGACGCCGGCGGCGTGAACGGAGGCGTGCCGGGCGAGGCCTTCGAGGCGCAGAGCATGGTCGATGAGCGTCCGCCGATTGTCAGCGGCTTCGCTCATTTCCTTCAGCTCCGGCACTCGCTCGATGGCCTTCTCGAGGGTGATTTTCAACTCCGTAGGCACCAGTTTGGCGATGGCGTCTACTTCACCGTACGGCATGCCGAGCACCCGTCCGACATCGCGAATGACCGCCTTGGCTCCCATGGTGCCGAAGGTGATGATCTGGCAGACGTTGGCGGCGCCGTATTTTTCGACCACGTACTCGACTACCCGGTCGCGGTCGGCGAAGTCGATATCGAAGTCAGGCGGGCTGACACGCTCGGGGTTGAGCATGCGCTCGAACAGGAGGTTGTGCTTCATGGGGTCGGTGTTGGTGATCCCGAGGCTGTAGGCCACCAGGCTTCCGGCTCCCGATCCCCTGCCCGGCCCCACGGTGATGCCGTTCTGGCGGGCGAAGTGGACGTAATCCCAGACGATGAGGAAATACTCGGTGAAACCCGTCTGCTGAATGATGCTCAACTCGTAGTCCAAGCGTTCCTTGAACGCCTCGCCATTTGAGCCAAAACGGCGCTGCAGTCCCTCCTCGGCCAGTTCGGTGAGGTAGGGGAAGGCGACGGGCTGCTCGTCGGGAAGGGGGAAATCGGGATAGATGAGCTGGCCGAATTCGATCTCGATCTGGCAGGTCTCGGCAATGGCGACGGTATTCTCGATGGCCTGGGGCAGGTCGGCGAAGAGCTCTTGCATCTCCTCGGGCGACTTCATATACAGGCCCTTGGGATAGCACATGCGCTTGGGGTCGGTGACCGTCTTCCCGGTCTGGATGCAGACGAGGGCGTCGTGGGCGGCGTGGGTGTCTGCGTGCAGGAAATGGAAGTCGTTGGTGGCCACCAACGGCACATCGAGCTTCTTGTGGAGTTTCAGCAGGCCGTCGTTTATTTTCTCTTCCACGTCGATGTCGTGGCGCTGCATCTCCAGGTAGTAGTCGTCCCCGAAGATGTCCATGTATTCGCGCGCCGCCTCCTCGGCGGTCGACACCCCCTCGTGCTGAATGAGATGGGCGATTTCGCCGCCGATACATCCCGACAGACAGATGAGGCCCTCGGAGTACTCGCGCAGCAGCTCCTTGTCGATGCGGGGGTTGTAGTAATACCCCTCCAGATAGCCCTTGGAAACGAGCTTGATCAGGTTCTTGTAGCCGGTCTGGTTCTTGACCAGGAGAACGAGGTGGTTGGAGGCGTGCTTCAGTCCCCGAGCGGCTTTGCGCAGGTGCCTGCTGCCGATGGAGACGTAAACCTCACAACCTATTATGGCCTTGATGCCGGCGTCGGCGCATGCCCTATAGTGATTGATGGCGCCGAAGAGATTGCCGTGGTCGGTGAGGGCCAGGGCAGGCATGCCCTGCTCGGCGGCGAGTTTCGCCATCCGGTCGACGTGACAGCCGCCATCCAGGAGACTGTACTCGCTGTGGCCGTGGAGGTGGACGAATTCAGCGGTAGCCATGGGGTCGTGCCAAATGGGGGAGGTGGTGAACTTTGAGCCACGGCGCCACGGTAGGTAGCGGCCGTCAAAGGCGGGCGCGTGGGCAAGCCAGCACAGCGCCCACTGCAGATTGACAAAGCCGCGGCAGATCTGGCCAAAGCGGAGAAGGGGAGGTTGGCTCGGACCGTCGCGACCAAGTGACGGAGAAAGTAGCCAGACGGATATCGGAAGTCAACGAAATCTCGCTCGCTTCTCCAGAGGTCCGGATTTGCCGCCTCGAGTTCTCGAATCTATATTAAAATCTCCTCGTCCGACTGCCCCGGCGCCCGGATTGTTACGAGTGAAATGACCTCGACCGGGGCGGGGCCATACATCAAAGAAAGCGCCTGCCACTACCCAACCGCGCCCATAGGTGGACTGGTCTGTGGGTGGGGGTCGCGGCAGGAGGCAGAAGCGCCGCGCGCAAAAAAACCAGCAGCGCGCACGCGGAAAAAAAGAGAGGGTGGATGCGCATCCTGATAACAGGTGGAGCCGGAATTATCGGTTCACACCTGTGCGATTTCTTTCTGGCGGGGGGGCACGAGGTCATCTGCATGGATAACCTGCTCACCGGGCGCGAGGATAACGTCGCCCACCACCGCGACAATCGAAGCTTCAAATTCACCCACCACGATGTCACCGAGTTCATCGAAGTAGACGGAGAGCTGGATTTCATCCTGCACTTTGCCAGCCCGGCGAGCCCCGACGACTTCGAGCAGATGGGGATCCGGATCCTCAAGGTGGGGGCTCTCGGCACTCACAAGACCCTGGGCCTGGCGCGGGCGAAGGGGGCGAAGTTCCTGCTGGCGTCCACCTCGGAAGTGTATGGAGACCCCTTGGTGCACCCGCAGCCAGAAGAGTACTGGGGCAACGTCAACCCGATCGGCATCCGAGGCGTGTACGACGAAGCCAAACGGTTTGCCGAGGCTATGACTATGGCCTACAACCGCCTCCACGGCATCGATACCCGCATCGTGAGGATCTTCAACACCTACGGCGAGCGCATGCGGAGGAACGACGGCCGCGCGGTTCCCAACTTTATCACCCAGTGTCTGGCCGGCCGGGAGGTGACTGTGTACGGCGATGGCAGCCAGACCCGCAGTATTGGCCATGTCAGCGACCTGGTGGCGGGCATTGACAAGCTCATGGCTTCGGACGTGACCTCTCCGGTGAATCTGGGCAACCCGGCGGAGTTGTCGATGAAGGAGCTGGCGGAGAAGATCATCCACTTTACCGGCAGCGGCAGTGCGATTTCCTACTGGCCGCTTCCAGCTGATGATCCGAAGATTCGCCTGCCGGATATCTCCAAGGCCCGCTCCCTTCTGGGGTGGGAGCCGAAGGTGACTCCCGACGAGGGGCTGCAACAGGTGATCGCCTGGTTCAAGAAGGACGCTGCTGGAGAGGGAGGGGGTACAGCTTGAGCGATCGAGAATCGCCGCCCGCGGTACCTGACGGGGGGAGAAGTGGCCTCCAAGTGCGCGAGTGCGCCCTCGGCTTTGAGTTGCGCGACACAGATCGCCTGGTGGCGCTTTACCGCGCCCGCGAGGAGCTGCCGCGATCGGAGTCGCCCAAGCCCTGTTTCGCCCCGGTGTACACCCCGTCCGGCGGGTTGATCACAGAATACCGCCCGGCCGACCACCAGTGGCACACGGGTCTGTACTTCGGCTGGGTCCACGCCAATGACGCCAACCTCTGGGGCGGTCCGTGGTATCTGCCCCAGCGGGATAAATACGAACACGTCGAGCATTCCCACGGCGTCCAGCGGCACGACGAGTTCGTCGAGTTGAGCGCGGCTGCCTCGACGGCCACGGCGCGCGAACGGCTGACCTGGCTGGACGCCGACGACGAGCCCCTGGCCCGCGAATGTCGCACCTACACTTTTGGTCGCCGCGGCGAATCTGGGTACGCCTGGCGGGTGACAACCCGGATCGAGCCGGCGGGCAAACGACTGACTCTGGGCGCTTCCCGGGCCGCCAAATACAGCGGCTTCGAGCTCCGCATGGGCCCGCCCTTCGCCGATGCCCACCACCGCGCCAGCGAGGGGGCGGAGGGGCATGAGCAGATCATGGGCCAGCGAGCGCGCTGGGTGAGTGCCGCCGGCGCATCTGGTGGCATGGTGGTGATGATGGATCACCCGGACAATCCGCGACATCCAGTGACGTGGTTTACCCGCAGGAATCTACTTGGAGCCGGCCTTCTGATGGAGGGGGATCTCGATATTGAAGCCGGAGATGTCCTCACCCTCGTCTACGGCTTGGATATTTACGACCAGCCCCGTAGTTGCAAAGACATCGAAACCGCGTATCGTCAGTTCGCCGGCAGCTGACGGCTGCCGCCCCACAAGATTATGAAGCGGATACCGTGCGTCCTGCTGCCGTCGATGCTGGCCCTGGCAACTTTGGCGGGGTGCGCTTCGGCGCCGGCACCGAAGCCGCTTGAGGTGCACTGGGAGTTGCCCGAAAATTGGAGCGTGGCGAGGGCGACGGACGCGGTCGATGTCGCCGGCGCGGGCAGTCTGTGGTGGGTCGAACTGGGGGCGGAACCGCTGGCTGAGCTGGTGGCAGAGGCGCTGACTTTCAACTACGACCTTCGCGCCGCCGCCAGCCGCCTGGGGGCCGCGGCCGCTCAGGCTCGCATCGCCGGCGCCCCCCTAATCCCACAGCTGCAGGCTGCGGGCACGGGCACCCGCCGTCGCCAGAACTTTATCGGCTTTCCCATTCCCGGTCGCGAACAGGAGGCCCTCACCACGACCAGCAGCAACTACGGGGTGTCGCTCAATCTGAGCTGGGAGCTGGACTTGTGGGGTCGGCTGCGGGCTGGGACCGCAGCGGCACTGGCCGATCTGATGGCGGCCGACGCCGTGTTGCGCGGGGCACGGCTCTCGCTGGTCGCGCAGACCGCCCGGGTTTACTTCGCCTGCCTGGAGGCGCGACGCCAGGTGGAACTGGCCGACGCCACTATGGAGAACCAACAGCTGTCGGCGCGTCAGGTGGAGGCGAGATACGAGCGCGGCTTGCGACCATCGCTGGACGTGCGACTGGGCCGTTCGAGCGCGGCGGCGGCTGAAGCTGTACTGCGGCAGCGCCAGCGGCAGCTGGACCTGGTGACCCGGCAGCTGGAGTTGCTGCTGGGACGGTACCCGAGAGCGGTCCTGCAGCTCGAGGCGGACCTGCCCCCGGCGCTTCCCCCGATTCCGGTGGGCCTGCCCGCCGACCTCATCGGCCGCAGGCCCGACCTGGTCGCGGCCGAGCGGCACCTGGCCGCCGCCGGAGCTCGGGTGACTGAAGCCAGGCGCTCCTTGTATCCGCGGATAACCCTCACCACCTCGGGAGGCCGAGTCAGCGGCGCCCTGGGCGACCTGCTGGATGGGGACTTCAGCGTCTGGAGTATCGCCGGCGGCTTGATCCAGCCGATCTTCCAAGGAGGGCTCTTGAGAGCTCGTGTCGACCTGGCCAGATCCCAGTCGGACCAGGCACTGGCGCAGTTTGCGCAAAGGGCGCTGGCGGCTTTCGGGGAGGTTGAAATCAGCCTGGCGGCGGCGGGATTTCTCGCCCAGCAGGAGACCGCTCTAGAGATAGCTTCGCAAGAGGCGCTGGCGGCGCGGCAGTTGGGCGAGGAGCGCTATGCCCGAGGATTGGCCGACCTCTTCACGGTGCTGGAATCGCAACGACGAGCGTATGACGCCGAAAGCCAGCTGCTGAACGTGCGGCGTCAGCGGCTCGACAACCGCATAGATCTACACCTGGCTTTGGGCGGCGGTTTCTCCGTCGGTCAGGCCCGTAACGACGAGCAGGCGCATGTCCGCTGAGAGCGTAGAACAATCGGGGCCAACGACGCTGCTGGGACGCGCGCTGGTGGCGCTGGCCATTCTGCTGATCGGGGGGGGCGCAGTCGCCATCATGCTGATGACGCGGGACGTCCCCGAGAAAGTGGAGCACCCATACCTCGGTCCCCTGGTGGAGAGCGTGGCCGCGCCGCCCATTACTGTGCGGATCACGGTGAAAGGGCAGGGCACCGTGCAGCCCGGGGCGGAGATCGACCTTGTGTCCCAGGTAGCGGGAATCGTCGTGTGGAAATCTGCCCAACTTGAGGCGGGGGGCTATTTCTCGGCGGGAGAGTTGCTGGTGCGAATCGATGCCCGCGACTACGAGTTGGCGGTGGAAGTAGCGGCAGCCGAGGTGGCGCAGGCGGAATACGGCCTGGAGGTGGAGCGAGGAGAGGCGGCAGTGGCGAGTCAGGAGTGGGAGCGCATGAGGCCCGAGGCAGAGGGTGACACGGCGGCGACCGCCAGCCCCCTCGTGCTCCACATCCCCCAGATGCGCGCCGCCGAGGCGCGACTGGCGGCGTCGCGGGCCCGGTTGGGAGAGGCGAATCTGCGTTTGGCCCGAACCCGGCTCCACGCCCCATTCTCCGGACGCGTGCGGGACAGCACGGTGGACAGGGGGCAGTTCGCCAATATAGGTCAGCCGCTGGCCCATCTGTACAGCGTGGAAACCGCCGAGATCACCGTTGCCGTACCCGACGAGGATCTTGTCTGGCTCGATCTGCCGGGACCGCCACAGGCGGCCGCTGGGGGAGGTGACGACATGGGAGAGGTTGGAATTCCCGCACAATCGCCCGGGCAATCTGCCGGGACACCCATCGGAGAACTCGTCAGCGGTGAGCGGGAAGCGGAGTGGCGAAGTGAGGCGGTCGACGCGGCGGGCACGACCGAGGTGCTGGTAACGGCATCCGTTGGGGGCAGAGAGCTGAGCAGGAAAGCTCGTCTGGTGAGATCGGAGGCGCAACTCGATCCCAGAACTCGCATGGCCCGCCTGGTCGTGCAGGTGGACGAGCCGTACGCCGACGAAACGGCACCGCTGATGGTGGGGGCTTTCGTAGAGGTCGCCATCGGCGGGGCGATGGTCGAGGGTGTCCGCTCCATACCGCGATTGGCACTGAGGTCCGGGAACACGGTGTGGACTGGCGGGCCGGAAGGGGTGTTGAGGATCAGGCCGGCCCGGGTCGTGCGGGCCGCCGGGGAGCAGATCTTGGTGTACGTGGATATGGCGCCCGGCGAGCGCGTCATCACCTCCCAACTGAGCGGGGTAACCGATGGCATGAAAGTACGCCTGTCGGCGGCCCTGCCCGCAGGGGAGGGAGACAGATGAGGGGACCAGTGACGTGGATGGCCCGGAATCACGTGGCGGCGAACCTGTTGATGGGGTTCCTGCTGCTGTCGGGGGCGCTCGCTATCGGCGTCATCAAGAAGGAGACCTTCCCCGAGATCTCGCTGGATCAGGTGCAGATCCAGGTGCCCTATCTAGGCGCCAGTCCGGAAGAGGTGGAGGAGGGGGTGTGCCAGCGCATCGAGGAACGGCTCCTGGGCCTGGAGGGAATCCGGCGGGTGCGGTCTACGGCCGCCGAGGGCGTCGGCATCGTCTCGGTCGAGCTCGAGCTGGGCACCGACATGAGCAGCATGCTGGACGACATCAAGAACGAGATAGACCGCATCGAGACCTTCCCAGCGGAGACGGAGCAGCCTGTCATCAAGGACCTGGTGCGGCGCAACCAGGTCATCGACATCGTCGTTTACGGTGACGTCCCGGAGAAGGTGCTCAAGACGGTGGCCGAAAGGGTGCGCGACGACATGCGCACCAGTCCAGGCATTTCCCAGGTAGAGCTGGCGGGGGTGCGCCGGGACGAGATCTCCATCGAAGTGTCTGAGTTCATGCTGCGCCGACACCGTTTGACCCTGGCTCAGGTGAGTGGCGCCGTACGGAGGGCGAGCCTCGATCTACCCGGGGGCAGCGTGAAAAGCGAGGCCGGCGAGATCCTCGTGCGTACCAAGGGCCTTAAGTACAGCGGTCGGGACTACGAGGATGTCGTCGTCTTTACCAGCCCGGACGGTACCTCGCTGAAGTTGGGTCAGATCGCCACCATTGTAGACGGCTTTGAAAATTCCGATCTCATTTCACGCTACAACGGACACCCCGCAGCGGTGGTGCAGGTGTACCGCAGCGGCAACCAGAGCGCTCTGGAGATAGCCGCATACGCCAAAGAGTACCTGATCGCGCAGGAGGGTCGTCTGCCGGCTGGCGTGATGATGGACGTCGCTCGCGACGACTCAGTCCTCCTTCTCAGCCGGCTCGATCTGCTCCTGCGCAACGCCCGGCTGGGGCTGGTATTCGTCTTCATATGCCTGAGCCTCTTTCTCGACTTGCGGCTGGCGTTCTGGGTGATGATGGGCATCCCCATATCCCTAATGGGCAGTTTCCTGCTCATCCAGCCATTTGACCTGTCCATCAATATGATTTCCCTCTTCGCCTTCATCGTCGCTCTGGGCATCGTCGTCGACGACGCCATCGTAATCGGGGAGAACGTGTTCGCCCACCGGGAACAGGGGAAGGGGATTCTGGCCGCCGCCATCGACGGCACGCTGGAAGTGGCCAAGCCGGTCGTGTTCTCGGTAATGACGAGCGTCGTGGCCTTTCTGCCTCTGGTTTTCGTGGAGGGGACGATGGGAAAATTCATGTTCGTAATTCCCGTCATCGTCATCTCGATGCTGCTCATATCCCTGGTCGAGGCCTTGCTGATCCTGCCGGCGCACCTGTCCCGTGGCGAGGGCAGCACGCGCGGCGGCGTCTTCAGCGCTGTTTTCAGGGTGCCCATCCAGCTTCACGAGCGCCTGCGCCAGGGCGTTCATCGGCGCCTCAGAGCGTTCATCGAGGGTCCCTATACCCGCGTTTTGCGGGCCAGCCTGAGCAACCCGCTGGCCACGGCGGCGCTGGGAGTGGCACTTATGATGGCGACCTTGGGCTGGATTGCCGGTGGTCACGTCAAGTTCGTCTTCATGCCCAAGATCGATTCCGACTGGTTGATCATCTCGCTGGTCATGCCGCAGGGGACAACGGTTGAGCAGACCGAGGTGGCGGTGAAGCGCCTGGAGCAGGCGGCCATGGCGATCGCCCAGGAGTACGGCCAGGAGCGAAGCGCGGGCGAGCCCTCGGTATTTCGAAGCGTATTCACCATCATCGGCGATACTCCTGGATCTCGGCGGGCCAGCATGGGCGCCTCTCAGGCTGCGGGAGGACAGGGGCATATAGCGGAGATCACAATCGAGCTGCTGCCGTCGGAGCTGCGCCAGATTCCCAGTGCCGACATCGCCCGGCGCGTGAGAGAGCGAGTGGGCGAGGTGCCGGGTGCCGAGTCGGTGAAGTTCACCTCCGCTTTTTTCACGGCGGGTGCTCCGATCGAAGTCCAGCTGGCCTCCGCTGATTTCCCCCAACTCCTCCAGGCTGCTGACCGGCTCAAGGCGGAGATCGCCGGGTACGCTGCCGCGGACGACATCGAGGATAGTTTTCAGGACGGCAAACTGGAAATGAAGCTGGCGCTGACCCCTCAGGGACGCACCCTGGGGATCACCCTGGCCGACCTGGCACGACAGGTGCGCCAGGGGTTTTACGGCGACCAGGCTCTGCGCATCCAGCGGGGCACCGAGGACGTGCGGGTGATGGTGCGCTACCCGCAGGTGGAGCGCCGGACCCTCAGCGACATCGAGAATATGCGCATCCGCACACCGGAGGGCGACGAGGTAGCCTTCTCACACGTGGCCCGGGCCTCCCTCGGACGCGGCTATGCCACCATCCAGCGCAGTGACGGACAGCGCATCGTCTCGATTTCCGCCGACGTCGATGAAAAACGCGGCAACGCCGATGAGATCAACCGCGATCTAAAGCTCTTCCTGCCGCGACTGATACAGGATTATCCGGGTCTGCGCTACAGCTACGAAGGGGAGCAGCGAGAGAGAGCGGACTCGTTCGCCAGCCTGAAGCGGGGATTTATCGTAGCTCTGTTTGCTATCTACGCCTTGCTGGCTATCCCCTTTCGATCGTATTTGCAGCCATTCGTGATCATGGCCGCCATTCCGTTCGGCATCATCGGTGCGGTCTGGGGCCACGCTCTCATGGGGATCGATCTGGCGCTCCTGAGCGTGTTCGGCATGGTTGCGCTGTCGGGGGTCGTGGTCAACGACTCACTCATTCTGTTGAGTTTCTACAACGACCTGCGGGAGGGAGGGATGGAGCGAGATGAAGCGCTGATAGAAGCCGGCAGGAGCCGCTTCAGACCCATCCTGCTGACTTCGCTGACCACCTTCTTCGCCCTGTTGCCGATGATTCTGGAGAAGAGCGTGCAGGCCCAGTTTCTCATACCCATGGCCGTCAGTCTGGCTTTCGGCATCCTCTTCGCCACGGGTATCATCCTGGTAGGGGTGCCGTCTATGATGAAGGTGGTGGCGCAACTGCAAGCGCTTGCCGCGCCGCGCCCCGGGAGGGTGGCTGTTGCCGCAGTCAGCGCGGAGCCACGCAGCTGACGGGTCGGCGGTTGACAGGCGCAGCTGCCGTGCTATTTTTAGCCGTTCAGCTGCGAAAACAGGAACCATAGCGAGGTCGAAAAGTTGTGTTCTAGCAGGCCAGAAGGCTGCAAACTGCAAGGAGAGGGAGCGAGAGAGCTTTGAGAGACTTCGAGTACACGGCGCCGGGTACGCTTCGCGAAGCGGTGAAGCTGCTGGCCGAAAAAGGCGACAGGGCGCGGGTGATGGCGGGCGGAACCGACCTCATCGTGCAGATGAGAGTCAACCGCATCCAGCCCGATCGCGTCGTCGACATCAAGAACATCCCCGAGATGAACGAGCTTACATTCACGCCGCGAACGGGCCTCAGGATCGGCGCCGCCGTCTCCTGCCGCCGCATCTACGAGGATGCTGATATTGTCCAGCGATACCCCGCGATCGTCGACTCGGCGGCCATTATCGGCGGGATTCAGATCCAGGGACGCGCCAGCTTTGGCGGCAATGTCTGCAACTCCTCGCCCAGCGCCGACAGCATACCGACGCTGATCGCCTACGGAGCTACCTGCGAGATCGCCGGCCCGGACGGCAAGCGGCGGGTGCCGGTCGAGGAGTTCTGCACCGGCCCGGGCGCGAATGTGCTCAGCCCCGGTGAGTTGTTGGTGTCGCTGCGAATTCCACTCAACCGCAAGGGCTCCGGGGCCCACTACCTGAGGTTCATCCCGCGCAACGAGATGGACATCGCCGTAGTAGGTGTGGGTGCCTATGTAGAGCTGGGCGGCCGTGGCAAGGTGTTCAAGATGGCGCGCATCAGCCTCGCCGCCGTGGCGCCGATACCGGTGTTCGCCAGCGAGGCGAGCGCGCAGCTCAGCGGGCAGCCGGTGAACGACGACACCATCGCCCAGGCCGCCGAGGCCGCCAAGTCCGCGGCGCGACCCATCTCCGATATGCGCGGCACGGCCGAGTTCCGCACCCATCTCGTCGGTGTGTTGGTGAAGCGGGCGCTGAATGGGGCCGTAAAGCGCGCCCGGGGCGAAAAAGTGGCAAATGCGATCGAGGAGGCCTAAGCGGCCGGCATCGAGGCGATTGATCGTCTGACCGACTTCGAGTGAAGCAAGCGGGCCAGAGGCTAACCGGGATGAGAGAGAGGACATTACACGACATGAGCAAGATTCACGTCCAATGCGTCATCAATGGCGAGGAAACAGATTTCCTCTGTGAGGCGCGCGAGAGCCTCCTGGAGGTCCTGCGAGAAAATCTGGGGTTCACAGGTACAAAGGAGGGCTGCAACGACGGCAATTGCGGCGCCTGTAGCGTCACCCTGGACGGGGTGCTGGTGGATTCCTGTCTGGTGCTGGCGGTAGAGGTACAGGGAAAGGAGATCTCCACGGTAGAGGGTCTGGCCACTGTGGACGGATTGCACCCTCTGCAGCAGAAATTCCTCGAGCACGCCGGTCTGCAGTGCGGCATCTGCACGCCCGGTTTTCTGGTAGCGAGCAAGGCGCTGCTGGACGTGAATCCCAATCCCTCCGAGCACCATGTCCGGCACTGGCTGGCGGGCAATCTGTGCCGCTGCACCGGATACGACAAGATCGTGCGCGCCGTGCTGGACGCGGCCGGAACCGCGAATTAACCGACCGCCAGGAGGAATTCATGTCATCGAGTCACGGTGAGATCCGCAACTTCGGAGGCGGAGACTTTAAAGTTGTCGGGACGCGCCCCATTCGCCACGACGGCACCGACAAGGTCACAGGTCGCGCCGTGTACGGAGGCGACACCAGGCTCCCTGGCCTGCTCTATGGCCAGATTCTGCGCAGCCCGCACGCCCACGCCCGCATCCGCTCGATAGACACGAGCAAAGCCGCGGCCCTGCCCGGGGTGAAGAGTGTGGTGACCGCCGCCGATCTGCCGCCTACCGGAAGAGACGAGATGGTGGACCTAGGCGAGGGACCGGCGCGGCTGAAGTTTATGCGGGACAATATCCTGGCTACAGATAAGGCGCTGTACAGAGGGCACGCCGTGGCTGGCGTGGCGGCTACCAGTCTCCACATCGCCGAGGAGGCGCTTTCCCTGATCGAGGTGGACTACGAGGTGCTGCCGCCGGTGGTGACAGTGCTCGAGGCCATGAAGGAGGACGCCCCTCTTCTCCACGAAGACCTGACGACGATGGAGCTCGGCGAGGATTCAGGTACCAAGAGCAACACCGCCAGTCACATGCAGCACTCCCTCGGCGATGCCGAGCGGGGGATGGCGGACGCTCACCTGACGGCCGTGTTCGAAGTTCACACTGCCTCGGTCCACCAGGGGTACATCGAGCCCCAGAACGCCACGGCGGAGTGGAGTCCGGACGGCAGGCTGACGATCTGGACCAGCACTCAGGGCGCCTTTACCGCACAGCGACAGCTGGGGGCCATTCTCGGCCTGCCCGTGGCCCGGGTCAAGGTGGTGCCGCAGGAGATCGGCGGCGGCTTCGGCGGCAAGATTCCCGTCTACCTCGAACCGGTGGCGGCCCTGCTGTCGCGGCGGACCGGCCGTCCGGTGAAGCTGGTCATGACGCGGGCGGACGTGTTCGAGGGGACCGGTCCCACACCAGGATCCTACATTCGCGTTAAGATGGGGGTGGACAGCTCGGGCAAGCTGGTGGCGGCCGATGCCTACATCGCCTTCGAGTCGGGTGGTTACCCCGGTTCCCCGGTGTTCGCCGCCGCCATGTGCGTCTTTGCGTGCTATGACATACCCAACTGTCTGGTCAACTTCTACGACGTGGTGGTCAACAAGCCACGGTCCTTTGCCTATCGGGCGCCCGGATCGACTCATGTGGCCTTCGCCGTCGAGAAGGTGATGGATGAGTTGGCGGCGAACCTGGGGGTCGATGCGCTCGAACTGCGCATCCAGAACGCGGCTGCGGAGGGCACGCGGCGCTCGGACGGGATCGTCTACCCGAGGATCGGCTGCAAGGAATGTCTGGAGGTGGCCAGGGACCACGACCACTTCAAGGCACCCCTGGGGGGACCCAACCGCGGGCGCGGTGTCGCCATCGGATACTGGTTCAACATCGGCTTCAAGTCGAGTGTCACGGCGAGCGTCAACAACGACGGTTCGGTGAATCTCGTGGAAGGCTCCACCGACATCGGCGGCACACGCACCTCGATAGCGATGCAGTTCGCCGAGACTCTGGGACTGGCAGCGGAGGATATAAACCCCTCGGTAGGCGACACCAGCTCCATCGGCTACACCGATGTGACGGGCGGCAGCCGCGTTACCTACGCCACCGGCTGGGCCGCGTACGAAGCCGCCCAGGACGTGAAGGCGCAGATGCTAAAACGGGTGGCCATGGTCTGGGAGGTGGAGGAAGATGAAGTGGAGTACGCCGATGGGAAGTTCCGCCATAAAACCGACGCCTCCAAGTCGCTGAATTTCAAGGAGCTGGCCGGCAAGATGGGCGACACCGGGGGGCCGGTGGTCGGCAACGGCTCGGTGGATCCGGCCGCCGGAGTCGGCGGGTCTTTCTGCGTCAATATCGTCGATCTCGAGGTGGATCCCGAGACCGGAAAGGTCGATATCCTGCGCTACACGGTGATTCAGGACGCGGGCAAGGCGATCCACCCCAGTTACGTCGAAGGTCAGATGCAGGGAGGTTCCGTGCAGGGCATCGGCTGGGGGCTGAACGAGGAGTATTTCTACACCGACGAAGGCCGCATGGCCAACTCCAGCTTCCTCGATTACCGCATTCCCACCACCCTCGATCTGCCGATGATCGACACCGTAATCGTCGAGGTGCCCAACCCCGGCCATCCCTTCGGTGTCCGCGGCGTCGGCGAGGCCTCGATCGCCCCGCCCCCCGCGGCCATCTCCTGCGCTATCAAGAACGCGGTCGGGGTCCAGCTCTGCGTGTTGCCGATGAGGCCGGATCGTATCCTCGCGGCGCTGGATGATGCTCGCGCCCAAGAGCCGGTGGCGGCAGGGTAGTGTGAAGTGATGCCGACGGTCTGGATCCCCTCCCTCATGCAGAAGCTCACCGGCGGCGTCGAGCAGGTGACGGTAACCGGGGCGACGGTGCGACAGATCATCGACGAGCTCGAGGCCGCCTATCCCGGCTTTCGCTCCCGGTTGGTGAACGAAGAAGAGGATCGACTGCGTCCCGATGTCGCCGTTGCCGTAGAAGGCGAGATCTCCAACGAGGGCATGCGCCGGAAGGTGGGCGCTTCGAGCGAGGTGAATTTCCTACCGGCGATGAGCGGGGGTTGAGGGGGCTGATGCTCCTCGGCTTCAAGCGTCGGGCTGATCGTCGCGGCAAGGGGGGCCTCGCGAACGGCACATCCTGTGCCGCGCTCGATGTGCGGCTCCTGCCGCACACCCTTCGGGCCTGATCCCAGCCCGCGCCGGCCCTTCTCGCTTTTGAGCATCCTCACCCCCGCAAGAACAAGAGAAGGCCCGCGCGCCACCCAGTCTCCGAACCAACTCCGGCGTCACAGATCAGGAGGCGAAGCTTGGGTCTCGCAGCAGTCGCGCAGCCGGACGGTGAATCGGGTGCCCTGGCCGAGGTGACTCTCCGCTGATATCGTCCCACCAGCGATGCGCCGGAGCGAGCGACCGGGGCCCTGAGCAGGTTCAGCTCCCGAACGGTACGACCAACAAGGGGACGATCATTTCGTCCTCGGTGAGACCGGCGTGGCCGCCGTTCTGAAGGAACATCCCACTCCCGTAGTCGAACAGCAGCTGCCGATCCGCTTGGGCCAGGGCGATGAGGTCGCCCATTCGGGTGCGGAAGGGCGCGCAATCCCCTCCGTACCATCCCCGGCTGATGGCGTCGTCCACCGTCAGAAGTAGCAGGTCATCGATCTGAAACACCGCCAGGCTGGCCAGGTCGGACGGATTCGTCGATGACAGGTAGAGAGCTCGCCGCCCACCTCCGGGCGGATAATTCAGGAGAGCGGCCACCTCCTCGCCCAGGGTCACGGAGCGGTCGGGCGCCAGCCGGATCTGGCCGTGGTCGGCGGTGACTACGAGCGTCTGGCCCTCGCGTTCGCATACTTCCATCACCTTGCCGACCATCAGGTCGATGAATTCCATCTCAGCCAAACCTACTTCGCTCTGATCGAGACTTGTGGGATCGACCCTAGTGGCGGGCCCGTACAGATGAGCTAGGGTGTCGATCATCGGCCAGTACACCGAGTAAAAACCCGGCATCCCCGCAGCCTCGCCGATGCACTGTGCCAGCAGGTGGGAGATTTCTGACTGCGCGCGATACCCGACGTAGGTGGACCCCGCGCTGAGGAGACTGGTAAAGGCCGAGCCTTCGTATTCGCTGGCGGTGATGCTGAACGAGCGCACGCCGGCGTCGGCGAGGCGTTCGTGCACCGTGGGCACGACGCGCACCATCTCCTCGGAAAAGGCCGCGGGCTCGGATGTTTCGGTGGTGAAGCGGAGCATGTTGCACAGGGAGCCAAGCTCTTCCATCCACTGCCGGTGACCGAGCATGCCGTGCTGAGCGGGGGTGCAGGCTGTGTTCAGCGAGGTCAGGGCGACGGTGGTGGTCGATGGAAAGACGGAGGTGAGGCTCTGCAGTCCCAGGGGGGCCAGCTCGACCAGCCGCTTGAGGTTGGGGGTCCGTCCACATCGCAGCGCTGTATCGAACTGGCGCAGACCCAGGGCATCACAGATCAGCAATACGATACCGCCGTCACCCCGCAGCAGGTCCGCAGGCAGGTGACGGCAGGTGGGGTTCGGCGGATCCACGCCGAGGGCGTGGAGGACGGAGGCGGAGAGATTGACGATGCTGCCACCGGCGTAATCGGGCGGCACAAGAGCACTCAAGGGGAAACTTGACTCGATTTCAACGTGGAGTCGATCCAGTAACGAAGCTTCTGCACAGGCGCGTCTGCCTCGCGTCCCTCGGAGCGCAGGGCTTCGGCATCCATGTTCATGGCGCTTTCGAAGCGCCCGCCGTTGCGCTCGATGATCTTCTTGGAGGCGAGATTGTCCGAGTCACAGGTGAGCAGGACCATGGTGAGGGCCATGTTCGGACACTTTTCAAGTCCCAGCGCGAGGATGATCTCGCCGTAGCCTCGCCGTCGGCGCGAGGGTCGGATGCTGTAGCCTATGTGGCCGCCGTAGGTCATGAGATACACTGTGCCCAGTTCCGCCCGGATGGAGATCTGACCGACATAGTCGACGTCGTCGATGAGCCAGAGGACGCAGTCCCGGTAGCCGTTCTTGCGGTCATTGCCCAGCTCGCGCAGATCTCGGACGAAGCTGCCGAACTGTCGCTGCAGCCGCGGCAGGTCGTAGCTGAGGAATTCGGCGTAGGTGGAATCGAGACGTCCCTCGGCCAGAAACTCGCCGGCGCCCTCGAGGAAGCTGTCCAGGTAGCGCTCGGAGGGGCTGTCGAGGAAACTCTTTTTACTGGTGGGCAAGGGCTCAAAAGACGGGTGGGGGAGGCTCGATGACCCGCTGGCGGTCGTCCACGGTCAGACCCGCTTCGCAAGTCGTCTCCCCAGGTTTCGTCTCCCCAGGTTTCGTCTCCCTAGGGCTCGCCGCCCAGATGGTCACGCCCATGTCGTGGGCACCGAGTTGATTCATCATCGCCTCTCCCCTCAAAGCCGCACTGGCCGGAATCGAAAAACCATAGCCGCTCGCCAGACGGGTTTGAGATCCCGTCTCGGTCGCGGAGCCCCGCGAGCCAAAATCGGCAAGTGGTCTGTGTATCCGCACAACAGCCGGCTCTAAAAAGGTAACCGAACCGCTCGATCTGAACCAGACATGGGCGCCGGCTCGTACCGGAGGCGGGAGCAGGAGGGGCGGGTCTCAGGAAAGCGCTCCTTCCGGGGTCCAGTTGGCGATCTCGATTCGAGCACCTGTTTCGGCAGGGGATCCATCGGGCGAGGGGGCGAGCTCTGGCGCCGGCCTGGCGGACAGCCCCACGTCGATGCCGCGACGGCGACAGACCTTTCTGAGTTTCTCGATCGCTCCGCCCACGCGCTTGCCGTTGCGGCAGATGCCGAAGATGTGCTGGCTGACGACCCGGCGGGAGATGCCCATGATCTCGGCGATCTCCTCCTGGGTCTTGTCGCAGAGGAAATAGAGAAGCGTGGCTTCCCGCTGTCGCGCCGTCAAGGCGGTAGAGATCAGATGCATCAACGGGGCGACGACCTGGCGGCACCCGAACTCGGGGCCTTGCTGCTGGTAGTGCTCATCCCGGGTCTCGTGCCACAGCCCTGCTTCGGCGGGGTAGTTGTCGAGGTCCACGGGGTCTAGCTGAACTTCCCAGAAATCGGGATTCTACATGCACAAGTCTCCTGTCTCCGGTGGTGACTCAACGACTCCAGTGCACAGGAGTGGAAGCCCGTTGCACTGGCGTCGTGAGGAGGAATCTGCAGGCATGCGCCTGCGGCTCCGGAGAAAACAGACCTGTTCTGAAGAAATATCCTGGAAGTGTGTCCGGGAACAGCCCGGGACGGATTCGACCCGGGAACTAAAGAGAGGGGTCAGCTTCTCGCGGAGGCAGACGGGACGTCGGCGATCACCGCAAGGACTGTCAATGATAGCATTTCATCTACCTCCTTCTAAGCTGGCTAAATGCGAGAAAATGGCGAAGGTTGCGATGTCCTTCGCACTCCCATCGTACAGACTGAATAGCACAATGTCAATAAGGCCCAAGAAAACTGGAGACCAGCTGCCCGCCGATCTCCGCCCATCTATATACCCCTATCGCGGATGCACTATTAGCTCAGATATTGCCCTCAGTACCGCTTTTTTTTGCGGGAAGCCACTCTTTCCACACCCCCTTCCATTGATGCCCGTCCCGCGACATACCATATTCTGCCCTCGGATCGGCACATGGCGGCATTGATATCCCTCAGATCTGCAACCACCGGAGATAGGGCCTAGTGGACAAAATCGACATACCTCCAGTCAGCGGCGTCTTCGAAGAGCCGTGGTCACGGAAGAAGGTGGTCGGCCTGCTCGCCGTCTTCGGTCCGGCGGCGATCGTCGCCTCGGTCAGCATAGGAGCCGGAGAGACCATCGTCGTAGTGCGGGCGGGCGCCTGGGCGGGGTACGGACTCCTCTGGCTGGTGCTGTTGAGCTGTCTCGTGAAGGGCGTGTTTGTCACCTATCTGGTGGGAAGGTACACGGCGATCAGCGGCGAATACATCGGCCACCGCCTGGTGCGGCTCCCGGGGCCGCGGGGTTGGCTACTCATCGCCCTCATTTTCTTCGAGATGTTCGGCGCACCGCTGGCATGGGTGCCCATCGCCAAGCCCTGTGGCGATCTGCTGCACCACCTGTTCAGGGATTCCCTGGGGCAGATGTCGATTGCGGAACCTGTGTGGGAAAATCTGTTTACCACCGCCTTCATCGCCCTGGCCATGTTTTTCGGCATCAGGCTCTCCTTCGAGCGGCTGGAGAAGCAGCAGCTGTTGATTTGCGGAATCCTGGTGAGCGGTACCGTCCTCGGCGTGGTGATGGTGCGCCCGGACATGGTAAAGGCGCTGATCGGCAGCGTCAGTTTTGGCGACCTGCCGCCCTTCCCCGCGTGGGCTCCCAAAGACGCGGTCGATCACCCCATGCTGACCATGGCGACGACTTTTGGGTATGTGGGAGGGTCGGTGTTTACTTATATCGTCTATGCCAACTGGATAAGTCTGCACGGATGGGGACTGACCGGACACAAGGACATCGACGCCATCCGCATCCGAGCTTCGGAAAGCGAGCCCCTCGATTACCTGCCCGACGATCCGGTGCAGGCAGGCAGGCTGAAGAAACTATGCGCCTCGCTGCGGTGGGACGTCGGTCTGGGCGCTGTCGTCCTCTTTGTCGTCACCGCTGCTTTCATGCTTTCGGGCGCGGCCGTCCTCTATCCGCTGGAGAGCCGTTTTGAAGGGTGGAGTCTCCTGACCGAGCAGGCTCACGTCTGGCGCAACATTCACCCGACCCTACAGTGGATCTATTATGTCTGCATCATCACCGCGCTGTGGGGAACGCTACAGGCCCTGCCCGAGATCTACGCGCGGGTGACGCAGGAATTCCTGCAGGCGGTCTGGCCCGATCGCGATTGGCAGTACGATCGCCTGAAGCGCCAGATATGCCTCTATATCTTCACCGTCGCCGTCGTCATTATCTGGCTCGATGTCCCTTTCGACATCCTCACCCAGATTGCCGGCTTCATTCTGGCCAACCTCTCCATTGCCATGATCATGGCGGCGGCACTGTATCTGAATTTCAAGTTGCCGCCGATGTACCGCACATCGAAGTATCTGCTTATCGGCAGCGTGTTGTCGGCTGTGATCCTCATCTTGATCGCCGCCGTCAACGGCTGGGGACTGGCCGGCAAACTCCTCACGATGGGGTAAATCGGCAAGGGGGTAAAAGGGTAAGGAGATGAGTCTGTCACGCTATCGCCTGCTAACCAGAAATCTGTCCATCGCCACCACGGCCGCCACGGTACTGATATCGGGGCTGGCGCAGGTGGAGATCCTGCGTTTTCTCGAACCGGCGCAGATTCCCATGGTGGTGGCTTCGAGTCTCTGCCTGGCCGGGTTCTACATGATCCAGGCCATGAGCGCCCCGGCGAAGGGAAGCGGGAGACAGATCGCGTCCACCACGGTGCGGGCGAGGGCTTGCTGCAGAAATCGACCCTCAGGGGACTTCACCGACACGGCGGGGTGGTGGTGGGCGGAGAACTCGATGAGGCCTTTCACAGGGGAGAGAGGGCATACGCGGCCTGCAATTTCGCCGAAGCCGAGGAGGTGCTCGGCATCGGACTGCAGATGGCGGAGCGATCGGGCAACAGAGACTTTCTCGGGGCCTTCAATGCCAATCTCAGCATCGGCCATCTGCACCGCGGCAGACTGGATGAGGCGATGATATCCTGTGAAGGAAGCGGGAGCGCAGACCAAGGGACGCAAAGCTCTGGAGGCGCTGCTGAGAAAAGTGGAGGCGAGAGCGGAAAAAGGCGGAAAGACTCAGGAGACCGAGGCGTGACTTGCGGAGTCCCGAGAATAGGAGATAGCACAATGCTTCAACGCTGTGACACCCCTGAAAGCTGTGACACTATGGTAGCGCCCGGCGCCGCCACCACCACGGGCAGCACTCTCTTCGCCAAGAACAGCGATCGACCGGCTGACGAGTGCCAGCCCCTTGTGCAGCATCCGCGTCAGTCCCACCCGGAGGGAGCGGTGGCCGGCTGCCAGTTCGTTTCCGTACCCCAGGTGTCCACCACCTATTCCCACGTGGGCTCCCGTCCCTACTGGTGCTGGGGATACGAGCACGGGTTCAACGAGCACCAGGTGGTGATCGGCAACGAGGCGGTCCATTCGAGATTCGAATCAGCCTTAGAGCCGAAACTCATCGGCATGGAGCTGATCCGCCTCGGGCTCGAGCGCTGCCGCAGTGCCGCCGAAGCCGTTGAAGTGATGACCACACTGGTCTCGCGCCACGGCCAGGGGAAGTTCGACAACGACGGCGAAGTGCGGACCTACGACAACAGCTACATCGTCGCCGATCCGAAAGAGGCCTACGTCATCGAGACGGCCGGTCATCACTGGGCGGTGGCCGACGTCCGCAAGCCGCTGGGCATCAGCAACGTCTATTCTCTGCAGAGCCAGTGGAGCAGTGTGTCGGACGGAGCGGAGGAACTCGCCATTGAGCGGGGATGGGCCAAGCCTGGCGGTGAAGAGGGGCGGTTCAATTTCGCCGGGGCGTTCTCGAAATCCAACCTGTCTGAGGGCAGTGGGGCCCGGCGGCGCGGCCGATCCTGCGCCGTGCTCGAGCAACGAACAGGCGGTATCGATGCGCGCACCATGATGGCCCTTCTCAGCGATCACAGCGACGGCGAGGACCCGAGCGAGTCTTTCCGCACAGGAATCCGCGAAGGGACGAGCATCTGCGCGCACGGGTCGCTGGACGGAAGCGGTGGGAACACGGCAGCCAGCCTGGTGGCGGACCTGTGTGTCGACGATTCCCGCCTGGCGGTGTACTGGTGCTCACTCTACTCCCCTTGCCTGAGTCTGTTTCTTCCCTTCTTCACCATCGGGACCCTGCCGGGGGTATTGTCGCTGGGCGATGCTTCGCCATCCGAGGAGAGTCCCTGGTGGCTCTGCCACCAGATGAACTACGCTGTGCGGCGGGCAGGGGAGGAAGCGGTGGAAGAGGCGCGACAGGCCTGGGCGGGTCTTCAGGAGGAACTGTTCGAATCCGCCGGCGCCATCGCGGTTGAGGCGCGCGAGCTGATCGATGGGGGCAGAGAGGGGGAGGCCCAGAGCCGACTGTCGGAATACATGCGCGAGAACACGGCGCGCATGCTGGAGGCGACGCGTGCCAGGTTGAGGGTGGAACTCGTGGGCGCCTGACAGCGGCGTTCAGAACAGAACTGTGCGGGTCCTACGCGTTCCCCAGCGCTCGAGTGCGGCCAGGTGAATCATGGCGGCCGGCAGAGAGACTGCGGCGATGAGGATCTAGGCTATGGGGAGCTCGGTTAACCCCATGTCCTGAAAAAAGATGGCGTCTCGACCGGTCTTGATGGTAATAAAAACCCACCATGGCGGTTCCGACCGCGAGGCCGGATAGCAACCGGACTTTGGTCTCTCTTCTCGGGGAACAGCGCATCACTCCGAGACCCGGCTCCACCCACGCAACTGTATGAGGATGGCCATGCCTGCCAGCGACCTGACCATGATCCATCTGTCCGAATTGCACTTTCAGGCGGAGGGCACGCGCCATCCCGAACACCTGGACAGCTACGCGGAGGCGCTGAACACCCTCGATCATGTGCGCCAGTACGCGCCTAAGCCCGATTTCTTTCTGATAACAGGAGACCTGGTTCTGGGAGCTGCCAACGCCGAGATAGGCTATCCGCGAGTCAGGCAGCTAGTCGACCGGATGGCCGCCGAATTCGACGTCCCTATCCTGCTGGCGCTGGGAAATGGTGACGCCAATGGGCCATTTCGGCGCATCGTGCTCGGCGAAGTGGAACCGCTCAGGGCAGGCCGTTATCACTACAGCAAAGTCATCAGCGGCTTGAAGGTCATCGTCCTCGACTCCCATGCGGACGGTCAACACTTCGGCGACTTCGACGGCGATCAACTGGAGTGGTTGCGCCGTGAGTTGGCCGCCACACCCGACATGGACTTTCTATTGGCCTTTCACCATCCACCGGGGAAAGTCGTCTTTGGCCGGGACGAAGAGGATGTTGTGAACGCCCCCCGCCTGGCAGAGATCATCGCGGGCTACAACGTCATCGGCATATTGTGCGGCCACTTCCACATGCCCTACCTCAGTAGCTTCGCGGGTGTTCCCACCGCCCTCACCAGTGGGGTGTGCAGCACGATCACCTGGTCGGATCCGAAGCAGATGATTCACGAGCGCGCCGGTGGCGGCTACAATATCGTCCACATCCGAGACCGTCGGATGCTGGTGCGCTTCATGGACGTGACCAGCGAGAGACCGACGCTAAGATGGGCGGAGACCAAATGGCATGAAATGAGAGCGGCGCGGCTGGCCACCGAGAGCAGCGCCAGAGCAGGTGATCTGACCGCGCCGAGCCTCCTCGACGACCAGGTGGCTGCCTACAAGCGCGACGGCTTCATAGTCATTGAGGATGTGCTGCATGGTGTCGAGCTCGAGCGCGTGCAAGCCGCATTCGACCGGGCGCAGGCCCGCACCCGAGTCGATTGGGAGGAGGGCAGAGCCAAGGGAAAGGGGGTTTCAGAAAACGGCGAGTATTATGCTTCGGGCACCTGGCACGCGAGGAAATACTTCGACATCTACCCTCTCCATCTCCTCGAGCAGGACGATACGGTCGTGGAGTTGATCGCGCACCCAAAACTCCTGCCATTCCTCAGCGCTACGGTCGGGGAGGACGTGCAGACAGCGACCATTCAAGTGCGCGTTCTGGAACCGCAGACGGCACAAGACGCACTGGAGGAGGGCGGCTATGTCAACTGGCACCGGGATCACGGCAATGACGAGGAGTGGCGCTATCTGGGACGGCCGCTCAATACCAAGGTCATCGTGTATCTGACCGATGTCGGCCCCGACGATGGCTGTACGGCCTGTGTTCCGGGATCGCACCTGTGGCAGCACAGACCGGATCACGCTGCGTATAAAGGCATGGGAGGCGGTGAAAATCAGGCGACCAAAAGTCGGGACCAGCGCGACATGCCAGGCATGGTGGCCGCCGAGGTGAAGGCGGGAAGCGCCTTTCTGTTCAACACGCGGCTGTGGCACACTACGCTGCCCAACAGAGGCAGTCGAGATCGCTGGTGTGTGCTGACGCTCTACGCTCCCTTTTACCAGAAGCAGCCGGGGGTAACGGTCGAGGCCGCCATGGCCCTGGAAGCTGCAGGGCAGCTGAATACGCCCGAGCGCCGGCAGCTGTTCGGACTCGAGCCCATGACTGGCGCCAACGGTTACAAGCGGTTGGCGCAACACAATGGGGATGACGCGGATGATCGCATGTTCAAGGGGGTGCGCCCGCCGAGGCTGGGATTGCCGCCAGCTTGAGAATGCGAGAGAAGCGTCCGCGTCTTGCACAGGCCGTGCGCATCCACGTCGACTTGAATCAAATCAACCCGCGAATCGCACAGCGCCATCGCCTTGGCGACGGTCTGCTCGCGCCAGGTGGGCCGTCTCCTGAATCGCCCGATCCGAGAAAATCCAGAACTCCGTTTATCGTGAGTTGCGAAAAAACCTATCGCGATTGCCGATAATTTAGGTGTCCGAACCAGGCCAATCGACACAAAAAGTCGATTATTCGTGGCCGAAAAGGCGCCCCCAGCTGATATATCAATAAATCTCAATATTGACATTTCCTGATATTATGGTACGTTAACCGGGCACCATTTCAACAGAAAGCGCATCGAGAGGGAGCAGACGCGGTCAGCGAAGGGTCAGGCGAGCTATTGGTAGACCAGGTGAAAGTATTCAAGGCGCTCGCTGACGAGACCCGTTTGCGACTTATGCGCCTCCTGGCCCGCGGGGCGCTCAATGTCAACGAGATCATCGGCATCCTGGAGATGGGACAGAGCAGAGTCTCCCGCCACCTCCGGATTCTGTCAGAGGCGGACCTGGTCACGAGTCGACGCGAGGGCACGTGGATCTACTACCAATGGAGCACCGAGGAAGCGGAGTCGACTCTGGTGGGCGACACGCTTTTGCACCTGGGCGCACACGAAAGGGCTCTGTCTCACTACGAGTCGGACATTCAGGGCCTCGAGGCGGTGGTGGCGCGCCGTCGGGAACAGACGCGGTCGTACTTCGACAGCCTGCGGGATCCGCATGAGTTCCTCGAGCATCGCAGCCTAGACGGGCAGTTCTACCGCCGGGTAGCGCTGGAGTTGATGCCCCGGCAGTGCACGAAGGTACTCGACATGGGTACCGGATCGGGGTTGCTGGTGCCAGCCCTGCTCGAACGGGCTCAGAGCGTGGTGGCGGTGGATTCGTCGGCCACCATGCTGGAGCTCGCGCGCCGAACTGTGGGCCCCGAGTCCCACCGATGCGACTTCCGGCTGGGCGATCTCGAGCACCTGCCGGTTGCCGATGGCGAAGTGGACGCCGTCATGGCCTGCATGGTGCTCCACCACCTGTCGGATCCGGCCCGGGTACTGACCGAGGCCCATCGGGTCCTGTCGCGGGGTGGGGTCATTGTCGTCGTCGATCTGCACCGGCACTCAGACGAGTCCCTGCGGGAGCGCATGGCCGACCTCTGGCTCGGCTTCCAGCCCGATGACATGTCAGGTTGGTTGAGGTCGGCGAGCTTTCAACTCGTCGAATCGGGGAAAGCGATACCCGAACCAGCTGGATTGGATAACACTCCCGGATCGGACCACACCACGGCGGCTCAGCGGGTTGGACAAGGTGAGCCCGAGCCGCTCCAACTCATCACCTTCAAAGGACGAAAACCATGACCAGCACAGTGCGGAAAGCGGCCGCCAGCAACGGAAAAAAAGGCGTCGGAAAGAACGGTCGGACCAAGGATTTCAAGGTAGCCGACATCACCCTGGCGTCCTGGGGGCGCAAAGAGATCGAACTGGCGGAGAAGGAGATGCCGGGGCTGATGACGCTGCGAGCGCAGTACGCGAAGAAGAAGCCTCTGAAGGGGGCCCGCATCGCCGGGTCACTGCACATGACGATTCAGACGGCGGTCCTCATCGAGACCCTGCAGGCCCTGGGCGCGCGCGTGCGCTGGGCCTCGTGCAACATCTTTTCGACCCAGGACCACGCCGCGGCCGCCATCGCCAAGACCGGAACGCCCGTCTTCGCCTGGAAGGGAATGTCTGAGAAGGAGTACTGGTGGTGCACGAACCAGACGCTTAACTGGCCGGACGGTCGGGGGCCGAACCTGATTCTCGACGACGGGGGCGATCTGACCAACTGGGTCCACGACAAGCGCTCGGAGCTGCTGGCCGATATCCGCGGCACCTCCGAAGAGACCACGACCGGTGTCCACCATCTCTACCAGAGATTGGAGGCGGGCACGCTGAAATTCCCGGCCATCAACGTCAACGACAGCGTCACCAAGTCGAAGTTCGACAACCTGTACGGGTGCAGGGAGTCACTGCTGGACGGTATCAAGCGGGCGACCGACATCATGACGGCGGGGAAGGTCGCGGTGGTGGCGGGTTACGGCGACGTGGGCAAAGGTTGTGTGCAGTCGATGCGGGGATTCGGATCCCGCGTCATCGTCACCGAGGTCGATCCGATCTGTGCCCTGCAGGCGAGCATGGAGGGCCTGGAAGTGATGCCGATGACACAGGCGGTCAAAGAGGGGGACATCTTTGTTACCACCACCGGCTGCAAGGACATCATCACCATCGACCACATGGCCAAGATGAAGGACGGGGCCATCGTCTGCAACATCGGCCACTTCGACGTGGAGATTCAGGTCGCTCAACTGGAGGCGTACAAGGGGATCAAGAGGGAGGAGATCAAGCCTCAGGTCGACAGATTCACCTTTCCCGACGGACGGAGCATCATCCTCCTCGCCGAAGGCAGGTTGGTGAACCTGGGCTGCGCCACCGGGCATCCTTCCTTCGTCATGTCCATGTCGTTCACCAACCAGGTGCTGGCTCAGATCGAGCTGTTCAACAAGGACTACGAGGTGGGTGTGCACCGCCTGTCCAAGAAGCTGGACGAGCAGGTGGCGCGACTCCATCTGAAGAAGCTGGGCGTCAGGTTGGACCGCTTGAGCCAGGACCAGGCCGATTATCTCGGACTGCCTGTGACCGGGCCCTACAAACCGGAACACTACAGATACTAGTTCAAAGCGGAAATCCGTTACCCGTCAACGGATTTCCGCTCCGCTGCACCAGGCGGAACAACCCCCGGGCATGGCACGGAAAACCCCCTGTCGACGACATCGCCGACAGGGGGTTTTTTGTGGCTGCTTCAGGACTTTCTACTGCTTGGGCGTCACTCGGACGACTCCTCCTCGAAGATCACTATCCTGCCGGTGGTGAAGTCGGACAGGGCTTGCTTGGTGGGGTTCGAGGTGTCCTCCTCCTCATGGTAGCGGGCATTGATGCTGCGGGCGCGGTGAAAGATAGACTGGCAGGCTTTGTAGCGGTTTTCGAGATCCTGCAGGCCCGTGGAGATTTCGCGCGAGAAGATAGACTCGTTCATGCTCACTGCCTCCTTTCGTGTTCAGCTGTATGAAAATACAGGATTGGCCAAAATCCGCAAATGGCTCCCTTGCCGGCAGCGCCCGCTGTCAGCCCCCCGCCAGTTCGTGGCGGATTTCCTCGATCCAGCCCACGACCTGCCGCACGTTGGCGGTGAGGGCGGCGAAATCGCCTGTGGCCAGAATCTCCTTGGTCACCAGCTTGGAGCCGACGCCGACGCAGGCCACTCCCGCGCTGATCCAGGCCTCCAGCGACTCGCGGCTGGCATCGACGCCCCCGGTGGGCATGATGCGGGTCCACGGACACGGGCCCAGAACAGACTTGACGAAGTCGGGGCCGCCCACCTCGCTACCGGGGAAGACCTTGACGATCTCCACGCCCAGCTCCTCGGCCTGGGAGATCTCGCTGACGCTGCCACATCCAGGCGAATAGGGGATCTTGCGTCGGTTGCACAACCGAGCCACTTCCGGGTTCAGCAGCGGGCCGACGACGAAGTTGGCGCCACTGGAGATATACAGGCCCGCTGTCGGGGCATCCACTATTGATCCCACCCCGAGGATAACGTCGAGGTCGGACGCCATAATGTGCTCTACCGTCTCAGTGAAGACCTTGTAGGCCAGATCTCCCCTGTTGGTGAACTCCACCACGCGAGCGCCCCCCTCCGCACAGGCTTCGACGACGGCGATGGTCGTGGCCGGATCCTTGTGGTAGAACACGGGCACCATGCCGATGTCGATCATGGTGTTGAGAACGGTCAAACGATCGTATTGAGCCATCTCTCTCTCTCTCTCTCTCTCTCTCTCTCTCTCTCTCTCTCTCTCTCTCTTCCCTCTCCCGTCACCCCCCGCGATGCGATACGCGCT
>Ga0066376_10000629_pt1 | contig 32993 bp, 35 predicted proteins | sample Knorr_S15_td_Bot_FD_77009 | JGI IMG/M metagenome (GOLD analysis project Ga0066376, IMG submission 77009) | Marine microbial communities from Southern Atlantic Ocean transect - Knorr_S15_td_Bottom_ad_5009_LV_A | ecosystem: Environmental > Aquatic > Marine > Oceanic | place: Southern Atlantic... | reverse complement strand
GATCAAAATCCAGATCACGAATCCGCGTATTTAATCGTGCAATTCGTAACGCACTCGGCCCCATATCCACGCCGCGACGCCCAGCGCCAAGATCCAAAGGCACACCCATAACACGAACCTGATACGTCATCATGACCTCCTGTTTTCCCCACGGATATATTCCCGGATCGTACCTTGACAATACCCGGAATTACCGGTATATTTTTTTTATAAATTTGTTAATCGTTTTAGTTATTAAAGGATAAAATGCTACTTATGCCTACTTCACTTTCCCCCTTTAGGGACCAACCGGACAGGGTCTGATCGAGGGCCTTATGGCTATCTTACAAGACCTGACACTCGGTCAGTTTATACCAGCCGATTCACCTATTCATCAATTGGATCCGCGAACCAAATTATGCAGTGCCCTCATACTTATGATCGGCCTGATGTGGGTGAAAGACTTATCGGTATTCCCTCTGATACTGGTCTCATTGTCGGGCATCATCCGGCTCTCATGTTTGCCTCCGCATATGATATTGAACAATCTGCGTGCCTTCCGGTGGTTGCTTCTGATTACATTCATCGCCCATGCCTGCTTTACACCGGGACAGTCGCTTGCCATCGCGGGATACACGCTCCCGGGGCTGACTCAGGAGGGATTGGTCCAGGGTATGATATTCACTTTACGTCTAATTACCATTATGACGATAGCCGCAATCTTGATGCTGACTACAGCGCCGCTGGATGTCTCAGATGGCCTCGAGAGCCTGCTTAAGCCCCTTCAACGATTTGGATTGCCCGCTCATGAACTGGCCATGATGATGGTCATCGCCCTCCGCTTTATCCCGACCCTGGTTGAAGAAGCGGAGCGGCTTCAGAAAGCGCAAATGGCTCGCGGGGCGGACTTTACTGGAAATCCTATCCGGCGAGCCCGCAGAATGACATCGCTGCTTATTCCACTGATGCTGTCAGCCTTCAAGCGAGCGGAAGACCTTGCCGTCGCCATGGAAGCTCGATGTTATCGGGGTGGTCTCGGGCGTACCCATTATCGCAACATGGCCATGACCCGTAATGATTACATAGCCATGAGCAGTGTCATAGGTCTGCTCATCTGCTGCTGGCTTATAAGCTTTGTCACTATATAAGGTATGTAATCAACCATGAGAACCCTGGCCCTGATTATCGAATATGATGGCACCGATTTCCTGGGCTGGCAAATTCAGCCGTCAGGCCGTACCATCCAAGGTGAACTGGAAGCGGCGCTTAAAACGATTCTTCAGACAGACATCCGTGTAATCGCTGCCGGTCGTACCGATACAGGGGTACATGCCAGAGGCCAGGTTGTGCACTTTAAAACCATTTCCTCTATGGCGTGTGGTCGTTTGTTAAAAAGCTTGAACGGCGTTTTGTCGTCAGATATACGCGTGCATGCAGTCAAAAAGGTATCCGATCAATTTCACGCCCGATATAGCGCGACCGGTCGGCGCTACCTATATCGTATTATCCGCCGACCCAGTGCCATAAAACGGCTTTATACCTGGTATGTATCCTATCCACTGGATGTGGAAACGATTCAGCAGGCCTGCCATCCGTTAATCGGTCATCACGACTTCACTTCGTTCTGTCAGGCAACATCCAACGCGGAGGGCACCATGTGCGAAATAAGAGAACTTGTTTGGCGTGAATACCATGAAGAGCTGCACCTTCATATAGAAGCCAATCGTTTTCTACACCATATGGTACGGACCATCGTAGGAACCGCGATCGACATTGGTAGAGGCCGTTGGGAGCCGACCGTCCTGGCTGATATGCTGGACGCACAGGACCGTCGCGCCGCAGGCGCCAACGCACCGCCCCACGGCCTGCGTCTGGAGAAAGTAACCTATCCGCCTAAATTCGGCATCGATTAGATATTCCGAAACTACCCGCCACGACGCTCCACATAAGCGTCGATTTCGTCGCACAGCTTATGTAAAGTGGCCACATCGCGGTGTTCCAGTTGGAGACTCCGTCGGAAGACACGGCGGATAGCACGGAGAAACGTCTCTTCATTCGGGTGAGGGGTAAAACCGACACGACGCATCGTGTCATGGATCCGATAACTGATGCGTTCAATGTCTTGATTTTTTGCAAGCCGTAAACGTACAGGCTTAGGCGGATCCAGACACGCCTGAAAAATCTCGTAGACGATGACCATAACAGCCTGAGATAAATTCAAGGAAGGGTACTTCATAGCAACCGGAATACGCACGATCAGATTACATCGCTGTAATTCGTGGTTTAACAGACCCCGGTCTTCGCGACCGAAAAGGACGGCGACTGTCTGCTTTTGAACCACACCGGCGATAAGAGCCGCAGCGCGATCGATATTGTAAATTGGATTGAGCCAGATACCACGAGTACGATTGGTCGTGCCGACAACCAATGCAATATCCGCCAGGGCTTCATCAACCGATGAGACCACGGCAGCATTGTCAATCAGGTCCTCGGCGCCATGCGCCATCCAGCGTGTTTCCGGTACCGTCCGGAAATCAACCGGTTTGACAAGCACCAGACGCGACAGGCCCATCGTTCGCATCGCACGAGCAGTAGCGCCGATATTACCGGGGACTTTAGGTTCAACGAGCACAACCCGGAGATTGGAAAGAAACGCCGGCGCTATATTTTCAGAACGATCAGCCATGGGACTGGGATCCAGTAGGCAGCCAAGCGGTAAAAACGGACAGAACTGCCTACCGCCCAATTTGTTGATTTGTTGGTCTGTTGATTGAAATGCCTACTGCTTACTGTTTTTCAATCACTAAACCCCGGAGGGCTCGCATCGTGTCCAAAGGACACATGCCATCACCAAAAAGCACAGCGAGCGAAGCGGAGCGCCTTTCAATAATGCCTCGAAGAGGCTCTCCTCACTTTCGATGACGCGCAGCGCCATCAATCACTAATTTTTTCTGACCGCCTACTTACCCTCCATCTCCTTCAGCATCGTCTTAAGCTCATCAATCTCCTCGCCCAGCTTCTTCTCCCGTCCTGCAAGGGAAAAAATATAGACGAACAACCCCATCCAGATCAATGTATACGCCGCAAACAAATACCAGAAATTATTATCCATAATCCCTCCGGAGAACAGCGAGTACGCACGTAAGTATGTGAATCGCCTTGCTCACTCACACACCGACACGCTCACCTGCCGTTTCTATACGCTCTCTTAGCTCTTCCACATCATCGCGCATACGTTCCAACGCCATACGCCGTCCCATCAGGTAGAAGAAAAGCAGCGTGAAAGTCACCACAGCCACCCCCATTGCCGTAAGCATTTCCCGCTCCATACCGGCGCCAAACCCTTCCGGTGTCATCGTCAGGGATTCGGGATGAAGACCACGCCACCACATGGTCGCAAAATGTATAAAGGGAACATCCAGCGTCCCCAGAATCCCCAGGACGGCAAGAAACTGTTTCATCTGAGGCATATCGTCCCCATAGGCTCTGAGCATCAAATACGCCACATAAATCAACCATAATATCATGGCGAAGGTTAACCGGGGATCCCATGTCCACCACGTACCCCAGACCGGTTTGCCCCATATAGGACCGGTGATCATGACAAAACAACAAAAAACGAAACCGACTTCTGCGGCGCTGTGGGCCACAATGTCCCATCGACGTTCCCGAAGCCACAGGTAAACAACACTGGATAGCCCAACCAGTACAAAAGCAAGTTCCGCTATCCAGGCGGTGGCGACATGAAAATACATAATCCGCTGAATATCGCCCATGACCCGTTCGCGAGGCGCCCACACCAGTGCCAGGTACAATGAGACAATAAGTCCGATAAGACAGATGACGCCCAACGGCGTGACCCGATAGCGTGATGATGGACCGGCCATCTGTTATTCCTCCACGATATAGTCAAACAACAGGACGGAAGCAACCAGGAATACGACGGTAAACGCCGATAGCAACCTGAGCCAATTGGACATCTCCTCCCAATCGCCACCTTGAAACGTGGTGGTCGTCATCTCTACCCCCGCAATTAGAATAGGCGAAGCAATCGGCAGGAGCAAAATGGGAAGCATCACATCCCGCATACGCGTGTTTACCGCAACAGCGGCAAACAGGGTAGCAATAGAAGCAAACCCGACGGTCCCCAGGAAGAGAATAACCAACAGTTTAGATAGATAAGGCAGGATCGGTATATTGAGAAAAAGCGCAAATAACGGGAGCATGGCCAGTTCGATAATGCCGATTAGCGTAATATTACCTATCAACTTCCCCAGATAAATAGCGCCACGGTCAATCGGCGCCAGCAACAACCCTTCAAATGTACCCAGATCCTTCTCCGGTGCAAATGCTCTGTTGGCGCCGAGCATACCCGCAAAGGCAAACGCCACCCAGATCATACCCGGCGCAATACTCTGGACGGCCGTTACCCCTGTATTAAACGCAAAATTAAATATGACCAGGACGACCAGTGAAAAGATAAACATTGTTGTGAGCCGCTCTCGAGTGCGGTACTCCACCAACATATCTTTTCGGTAAATAAGCCAGGCCTTGGTAAATAGAGACATGAATGTGGCGCCTTGTAAATGCACGACACGCACGCCGTGCATTTACTTTACATCATAACTGCAAATTTTCGATACACCTGATCGAATGCATCAAAAGACAAGTCGGTACTGGTCGCTTCATAGACCATTCTGCCGCGAGACATGATGGCGATACGGTCCGAAACCTCCAGCCCACGGGGCAGATCGTGCGTAACCAGCAGCACGGTCCGTGGTTGATCGGTCAGAAACATCTGGAGCATGTCCATCCCCCCCTGATCAAGCCCTACATAGGGCTCGTCGAGCAGCAGCACCGGCGGATCATGGACTATGGCACGAGCCAGGGCAACCCGTTGCCGCATACCACGCGACAAGGTCTTTACCATACTTTTCGATCTACTGATCATACCGACGCGTTCCAACAGGGACTCTATTTTATCATTCAGTGAGCGGACGTCATATAACCTGCCGTAGAATTGGAGATTTTCATATACCGTCAGTTCTTCGTAGAGATAGGTGTGGCCGGCCAGGACACCTATCTTATACCCGACCATCTCATCTCGATCCTGCGTCATATCCTGGCCGTCCAGAAGCACCTGACCTCGGCTTGGCCGGATTAGCCCCGCAATAATGCCTAACAAAGTCGATTTACCGGCGCCATTGGCCCCAACAATGGTTAGAAAATCATTCGTCTGGATATCCAGATTGATCTGATGAAGCGCCCTGATCCGACCATAGGTTTTGGTCAACCGGCGAATCCGAATGCCTGATGCAGCCTCTTCACTCATCCCGAGCCTCTGAGATACGCAAGCGTATGGCCTTGTTCTGTAATTTTTTTCTCTGCCGTCGATAGGTCTTTTCGTCCAGATCCCCCGCTTCGTACTTATCGTCCAGATCTGCTATCGAATGGATGATCGAATCAAACTGCTGTGCATCCTTACTACTAAGCGCCCGCAGCGGCATTTCTTGTTCCTCTTCATCCGGATGCGTTCGGATACCGATGATCACGCCGACGATGATCAGCAGCACAATCACCCCAAGTATACCCCACTTCATCACATCCTGCCAGGCCAGTATCGACGGAAATTCAACGCTGATCGACATCCCTTGTTGCAGCCCGACCGAATTCGACAGGAGCAGATAGGACTTATCCCCAATCTGCTGAACGCCCTCATTGGTTAAATTGCTGGCCATCACGGTTTCACTGCTGGGAGAAATCAGGACCTGAATACGGCTCGCATTATAATCCATCTGTCTGGAAAGGAGATGATCAACAGAAGCTCGTTCTACATTATAACGATAGGCAATCTGTGAATCACCAGGAGGAATCGGATTTGAGTAAAGCACACCCTGGGCCGTCCGCTGCACCCCTTCTACCAGTGGTTGTAACTGAAACGCGCCGGCGGGCAGAGAAAGGATCATGCCTTCACCTACGCCGGGTGGCGGGAAATACGACCTGGTACCGCTATTTCGAACGATGAGAATTTCAGTGACATCCAGAAGATTGGGCGACACCTCGATCACCAGATGTACGAAACTGAGCATTAAATTGGTGTCTTCTGCGGTAATGTCATAGACGTTAAGCTGTACATCCTGCTGCGCCGTGCCTGGTTCGATATAAATATGGTCTGTCGTATAAGGCACTTCGATATATCTTGTCTCCACCACATAGTGCGCACCGTCGGCAGGTAAACTTGAAAACACATAGCGACCGGCCCGATTGGTCAGGGCCTGTTCGACGACCTGCGCCTCCTCCGATTCATTTCTATGCCGCAGAAGAGAGACCGGTTGCCCGGTGAGCGTTTCACCGGTGGTGGCGTTGGCAATGGTGACCGTTATACGCCCATTGTTCTGTGCCTGGACAGGGAAACCGATGAATAAAAAACTAAGGATATAAAAAACAAAAAGCCCCGAGGGGCTGATGAATAAATGTCTTGTCATGTTCTCAAAATATTAATTTTTAGGATCGGTCTAAAAATGACTTCGTCGGTAAAAACCGCCGTGAAAAGCCGCCTGAAACCCGTCATCATACCAGCTTCTCACCGCAATGAGCACAAAATTTTGCAGGAGGCTTATTATCTTCGCCGCACGCCTCGCAAAACGTCTGTTGAAGGGAGGCACCACAATCAATACAGAAATTAGCATCCGCCTCATTATCGGTCCCGCAGACGTCGCAAGAAGTCTGTTCCGTATCCGTGACCGGCTGGGGTTCTACTGTGGTGGAAGGTTTTGAAACCGGATGGGTTTTAGCCCGTTGCTGGCGGATATCCAGTACGGCCTGTTCAATCAAGACGGTAATATGCTGTTTGCCATTGCCGGTGTGTTCCAGTTGATCCACCACGCCCGATGCTTCCACCATATACTCCGACTGGAGCTGTTTGTGATCCTCTGCAGACAGCTTACCCATTTTATAATCGATGTTCAACTCACGGATCGATGTGTAAAGATAGTCTTTCCTCTTCAGCAAGTCGTCCGTATGCTGTCTTTGTCTTTGGCCCTGCAAATGCTGCTGGGAGTCATCCAGCAAAGGGCTGATCAGAAAAGCCACCACCCCCAGAGCCAGCAGACCGCAGACTATCGCCACCATAGGCTAATCCAACTCCTCTAACTCGTTCAGAATTCGACTTTGATGTTTGACGACCGTTTCGTCCGAAACGTCGGAACCAGGTTGATCCCGGCTCCGTTTCTGAGCACGCCAGCGCACGACCGTCGTCTGAATGACAAAACCACCGATCAATATGGCAAAAATCGGCATGATCCAGGCTGTAAGATTAAAACCGGAAGCAATCGGTGTGGCCAGACCCTTCTCATCATGTATGGCCAAATACGCAGCGACAATCTCTTCTTTGGTCTGACCGCTCTCCAGTTGAGCGGCGATATCCTCTTCGATTTTATCGGCCGTGGCACAACCGCACATAGCGACCACCTTGCTGGCACAGCCGCAATAACAGATCAGACCGCCCGATACGTCTTTAACCTGGGCCTGCGTTACCGCAGCCGGCACAGGCGCTGCAGCGGTCAAAACTGCAACCGCTACAAACATCGATAAAATCGTCAGCCTATGAACGCGTCGTTGACTCTGTTTTAGCCGGCTTTGCTTGCTCGTACTGTTCATACTGGTCTATTCCTTCACTCTCATATTTCGATGGACATTTGGCATACAATGTGTGCGCTGTAAAGGTACCGCTTTGGCTGTATTTTCCTTCGACGACCACTTCGGAATCGTCTTTAAATGTATCAGGAATCACACCGATATAGACGACCGGAGTCTCCATACCCCCTTCGCGCGCTAGAAATCGTACGCGCATCGAGCCGACCTCACCCCGCTTGATCGAACCGACAACCACCGTACCGTGCATACGCATATTTTTTTCATACACCGGATCCGTCTGCAACTCACTCACCGTTTTATAGTACATCGTGGCCTCTGTCGCACCGGTATATATCAGATAACCGATAGCAACGATCACCAGGCCAAAACCGACCAGAAACTTCTTCTGCTTTCTCTTCATTATGTCTATCCTCCTCTACGACCTCATGGTCATTGTAATGACCGGCCTATCAGAAAGAATATAGGTATTATTCCATATACCGGCAAGCATTATTTGAGAGGGCGGTTCCCCTGTAACATAGGATATCCGGATAAATGCCTTCTAAAGGATGTATACGGCGGTTCCATGACATAAAATTTCTTTACCAAGATGTCCGTAACCTGTTGTTAATTTGTAGATTAGCCTATGATATGGCTCACCTTACGTCATACGTATTTATGCTTGACACCTTATATAATGTCCGGTACCTTCCCAGTAAAACAAGTGTTCAAGATCTATTTTCCAACCCCAGGAGGATCATGCCCGCGTTCAATTCGGTTCAAGATGTGATTCAAAAGTTTGATACACAAAGCTATATCTGCGGTGCAGACATTGCTACCCCCATCTATCTGATGGAACAACTTGAAAAGCCTTTGCTGGTTGAAGGCCCTCCAGGTGTCGGGAAAACAGAAATTGCCAAATCGCTTTCCGGTGCGCTTGACCGGCGTCTAATTCGTCTGCAATGCTATGAAGGGTTGGACGAATCTAAAGCGTTATACGAATGGGAATATACCAAACAATTACTCTATACCCAGATGCTCAAAGACCGAATCGGTGATCTTCTGGGCAATGCATCAACCCTTGATGAATCCGTCGAAGCGCTCAACCGGGTAGACAGCGCCTTCTTTTCACAACATTTCCTGCTGCCCCGACCGCTTCTTGAAGCTATTCTATCGCCGGAACCGGTCGTCCTGCTGATTGATGAAGTCGACCGATCAGATGACGAATTCGAAAGCTTTCTTTTAGAGATATTGAGCGACTTCCAGGTCAGTATTCCGGAACTCGGTACCTTGAGCGCGGTCCAGCGGCCGCTGGTTGTTCTGACCAGCAATGCCAACCGGAATCTGTCCGAGGCGCTCAGAAGACGTTGTCTATATCTATATATCGATTATCCCTCTTTGGAGCAGGAAATCCAGATTGTCTTGCGAAGAACACCGGATATTAACGAAGATCTGGCGCAGCAGATTGTCCGGTTCGTTCAAAAAATAAGAACGCTCAACGTACGAAAGCCGCCCAGTATCAGCGAAACCATCGATTGGGCGTTGGCACTGGTCGTACTGAACGCCCAGAACCTGTCGCGTGATGTACTGGGTACGACGCTTAATGTGCTGATGAAGGATAAAGAAGATATCGAACGCATTATGCGAGAAGGTGTGCGATGATCGAACGGCTGGTCGAGTTTGTACATACTCTGCGTCATTCAGGGGTGCGTGTTTCTATGGCCGAATCCATGGATGCGGCTGAGGCGCTGAGACATACGCCGATTACAGAGCGGCAGATATTCAAAACAGCCCTTCAGTCCGTCCTGGTGAAAGAGCATCAGGATATACCGGCGTTCGACGCCGCCTTTGAGCGTTTTTTTCTGGTACAGCTCACCGATCAGGATGATCTGATGAACGGCCCTGAATCAGACGAAAACAAAGAGTCACCTGAGACCCAACCCAATTTGTGCAACGAACAGGACGACGGTGAGCAGGAAGGTGAAGTGACTCAAGAGGATGTTGAACAGGAAGCCTCGATGCCCGGAGAGGAAGAGGGCGATTCTTCCGATGAAGACGACATGGAAGACGAAGAGAGCGTCTACGATGTAGAAGAAATGCTGGCCCGTATTCAGGTGGGGGAACAGACCTCTGAGGCCATGACAGAGCCCGGGAAGCAAACGCATCGTAACGGTACAGAGGACATTGACCTGTACCAGGAACTACCGCCGGGACAGGTCGAGAACCTGTATGATGCGGTAGAAGAGATGGCCGCTAATCTCGTAACGCGCCGATCATTACGCTACCGAAAAGCGCGTTACGGTCAGGTGGATATCAAACGGACACTTCAGAGGAGTTTTCGCACCGGCAACATACCGTTTCATATTGTTCGCAAACGGCGTAAGATAAATAAGCACGAATTGGTCGTCCTGTGTGATATATCCGGCTCCGTGTGGGAAGTCGCCCGGTTTTTTATCAAACTGGTGCAGGAAATGCAAAATCAATTCAGTCGCGCCCGCAGTTTCCTGTTCGTAGACCGTATTAACGAGGTTACGGACGCTTTCGATGGTAGACCGTTTGACGAGATTATTGAACAGTTTAAGGATGATCACTCGCTGAATTTTTTCGGTCTTAGCGATTTCGGGCGGGCGTTTTACCAGTTTTACAGCGAACACCTCATGTCCCTGTCCCGAACTACGGTGCTCGTCATTCTTGGCGACGCCCGCGCCAACTGGTTCGATCCGCAGGAGTGGACACTGGACGAAATGAAACGCCGCGTCCATCAGGTGATCTGGTTGAATCCTGAACCCAGGCAGTACTGGGATACAGACGACTCGGTCATGGCCAAATACGGTCCGTACTGTGATCATGTCCTCGAATGCAGAAACCTGGAACAGCTGATGCACGTTGGTGAATTGATACTAGAGAGCTGAAAGGGAAACGATGAATCCCCCTTTATCCTCCAATGGAAAAGAAAATGATACCGGACAGACGTCCCGCCGAGAATCCTCCCCCATTTACAATAGGGGACCAGGGAGGATTATCTTCGCCCTGATCATTGTAAGCATCGGCCTGTTGGTGACGACCATAACAGGATTTGCCAATGATGGTAGTGGACAAGACAATGACTTTACCTTTGGCCGCGTGGTCTATCAAAGCCGAAGTAGTTTTTTCCGCGGATTCGGGTATCGTTGGGCGGTGGATTACCCTTCCGCCGATGCCAATGTAATCCGGGCCCTGCGGTCAGTCACCACGCTGAAAATCAACGAACCTAAGGCGATCGAACTGACCGACCCCGATCTCTTTGAAATTCCGTTTCTGTACATTCTCGAGGTAGGCGCCCTTCAGTTCAGTCGGGAAGAAGCGGACGTCCTGCGGGAGTATCTGCTGCGCGGCGGGTTCATGATGGTCGATGATTTTCATGGGTCCAGACAATGGGCGGTCTGGGAATCTCAAATTAAAAAGGTGTTTCCGGATCGGCCCATAATAGAAGTCCCCGATGATCATCCGGTATTTCACTGCTATTACGATTTTGAAAAATATCCGCTCGTTCCCGGTATAGTCACGATCTGGAATATGACGGATTATGAACGGGATGGCGCCCTGTATGGCCACCATTGCCGGGGTATTTTTGATGACCAGGGCCGCTTGATGGTCCTCATCAACTGGAATGTCGACCTTGGCGATGGCTGGGAACATGCGGCTGATCCGATCTATCCTCGGAAATTTTCCGTGATCGCCTATCGCCTAGCCGTTAATTATGCCATTTATGCCATGACCCACTAAGAACCTTTGGCTCAATTAAGGAAAACTCTCTTGAAAAGATCCTGGCGCCTTGTGGCCCTATTTCTTGTCGGTATCGGTCTTCTAGCATCCGTATCCGTGGGTCTTGCACGTGAAGGCCCTGGTCGATATAACGATTTTACGTTTGCACGGGTAGCCTATAATGGGGCAGGAGGAGGCTTTTTTCGCGGTTTTGGAAGAGGTCGCAGTCAATGGAATATGGATTTTCCTTCCGCAGATCTAAACATTATTCGCGTCCTCCGAGACCTGACTACCCTCAAAATAAATGATCCCCAATACATCGAACTGACCGACCCCGAGCTCTTTGAGATTCCATTCTTGTATATTCTCGAAGTGGGTTCGCTTCAGTTCGACCAGGAAGAAGCGGACGGCCTGCGGGAATATCTGCTGCGCGGTGGATTCATGATGGTCGATGACTTTCACGGCACGAGTGAATGGAATAGATGGGAATCTCAAATCAAAAAAGTGTTTCCGGATCGGTCTATGGAAGAGATTCCCATGGATCATCCGGTCTTCCATTGCTATTACGATTTCGATAAATATCCCCAGATCCCCGGCACACGCGCCATCTTCAGCGGACGGATGTATGAACGCGACGGAAAAGTGCCCCACTGCCGGGGCATTTTCGACGATCAACGCCGGCTGATGGTCCTTATTAACTGGAATACAGATATTGGAGATGGCTGGGAAGAAGCCGCCAGCTATTATTACCAGCGGGAATGGGCGGAAACAGCCTACAGACTCGGTGTCAATTACGCTGTGTATTCGATGACGCACTAAAAACATCGCCGTAGGAACCATGAGCGGTTTGATAAATAAGGAAGCCCTTCCAATAGCCTGGAAGGGCTTCTCTCATTATATCAACTTTCCGCAACCTGCCACATGCCCTCATGCGGACATCTTATGCGTTACAACATATTTTTATATAACTCAGTCAGTTGAAGTACTGACGGCACATATGCCTGGGTTTCCTGGTAGAGGATACCGTCTTTCTTCCCCTCTGCCAGCCATATACGGGCACGAACCTCACCACCGTTGTAGGCCGCCAGGCCGCCTTCAAGACCGTACATATCGATCAGGGCCGACATAAAACGTGTACCGATCCGGATATTATAAATCGGATTCAACAACACATCTTCAGCACTGGTCCAGGTTATGCCCCCATAGCTGGCCATAAACATGCCTGTTACAGGCATAATCTGCATCAATCCCATGGCGCCGGCCGGGGAGACACGATCCGTTTTCCAGGCCGGACCACTCTCCTGAGTAATCATAGCGCCGATCAGTTCTACACTTAAATTGGTATATTTTTGACTTGCAATATATACCTCGTTGGCAATTTCGTATTTTTCCTTTGGCGTCAACGTCTTATTACGCTCATCGAAAATACGGGTAATTTTTTGAATGTTGTATTGCCGGATGCTGTCCACATTCATCGCAGATTTGATGTTCAACATCTGCTGTTCCAGATCCGACACGCCACTCTCCAGCGTATTTACACGGCTCATCGCGATATCATATAACGCATGCAATCGTGATGAGAATCCGAATGAAACGAAGCTGATCAACAGCAAAGCGCCGAAAACACCTGCTGCCCGACTCCATTTCCTCCATAGCCAGGGAAGAGACATAATAACCTACCTCCAGTAAAATAAGCCCCATAATGGATTTTGTATGCCGGCGGCATACGTCCAGGGCGGAAGTGGCTCTCCTTTCTATCCTTTTATAAGGAAGGTTCGCCCTTATATGACTTGAACCGGTTTCATAGCCTGCGCGTTGAACGCCCATACCCCAGTGAAAACTTTATTTTTCTGGAGCAGCCATAAAATCGGTTCTGGAACAACAATACAAATGTTTAGTAAAACTAACCCCTTTTCGATTTTTGTCAAGTATATTTTTCTGAATCTTATCGTCCCTTTAAATATCTCTTATACACTATATGTTGTACCTTATACAGGTATAATATACACTATCTTCTATTTTTTGATGTGATCTCCGTCACATTTTCCTTACTCACCTACGATCCGTCCTTCCCTTTAACGATAAAACAAGGCAATGGTTCCCATCTGTGATGTGTCCTTCGCCCATTTTCAATGCACTCGTCAGATAAGTTGTTTTAATGCAAACGTCAAGACGTCGATCGCTCGAATATATTCATCCAACACCATGTGTTCATCAGGGGTATGATCCAGCTTGGAATCTCCCGGACCATAGGCCACAATCGGACACATCCAGGCTGGCCCTACCACACACATATCGGATGTTCCTGTTTTTTTCTTGAACGTTGGTTTTCCTCCCGCTTGCCGAATTCCCTTGAGTAACGACCGAATAATCGGAGTATTCTTCTCCGTAACGATCCCTTCCAATCTTTGATTACAGGCTATGTCAGCCCCATCGGCATGATCCTGGACGAAGTTAATTAAGGCGTCTATATCATACGCTGGAGGGATGCGCACGGCATAATACGCCGTTGTACCATCTATTATTCCGTCGTCGGAGGTATTGAAACGCCGTAACTCGAGACGGGGAGAGTCAAATTCCCGCTCTGCACCCTGCCTTGCCACATAGTCGCTTATATCATTATATAACCGTATCGCTCTTTCGGAGGCACGGATATTATTTCCGGCAAAGTGGGCGTTCGGTTGTTCCAGATGGTAGTCGAAACACACAATGCCCTTATATCCGATCGTAATGCTGTCCCATCCACTCGGCTCACCGATAAACACACAATCCGGTCGCATCTGATCTATCAGATGCCAGGCGCCGCGCGATGTGGGGCATTCCTCCTCGACGGCCCCGATGACCGTAATTCTTGTTCCTTGTACCCCGGTCAACCGGGAAACCGCGCTGACAAAAGTCGCAAAGGAGCCTTTCGCATCGACCGTACCGCGTCCATACAGTATTCCATTTTTTTCACGTACAGGTACAATCCCGGCCACCGTATCAATATGACCGATCAACACAATATGCCGGTCCCCCTCACCCACCTCACCCACCGCATTGCCCACCGCATCACGATACGCCTTAAAGCCCCGTTGCTTCATTGCCTCTATCAAAAAAGAGGACACCTCAGATTCTTCCGTTGAAGGACTGTATCGCTCAATCATACCCCTTAAGAGATCAATGTCTTCTTGACTCATGCAATACTCCATTGCAAACATCGAAGCTACGAAACCACGAACCACGATTTTATTACTTTATTGATTCGTAGCTTCGGAAACTAACCTTTAACCTCGTTCAAAATCGCTTCCACATGCCCCACGACGATATCGATTTCTTCCTTTGAGATAACCAGCGGTGGTAGAAACCGTAACACCGTGTTGCCCGCAGGCAGCGCCATCACGCCGCGAGCCATCAATCCGCGTAGGAACGGCGTGACCTTTCCTTTTAATTCGACACCGATTAAAAAACCCATACCTCTGATTTCCCGCACGCCTGGCGTGCGGATCGATTCCAGACGCTCACGGAAATAGGCGCCCATCTCCATGGCGCGTTCGGCCAGCATTTCCTCTTGGATGACGCGTATTGTGGCCAGTGATGCTGCACACAATACGGGATTACCTCCGAATGTGCTGCCATGAGACATCACCGGTACAGCAGCGGCAGCAGTGGTACACAGTGTTGCTCCCATCGGTAGACCGCCCGCCATGGCTTTGGCCACACACAAGATATCAGGCTGCAAATCATAATGGTCACATGCGAACATTTTGCCCGTTCTACCGAACCCGGTCTGCACTTCGTCGATGATCAATAATGCGCCGCGCTCCCGACATGAATTTTGTACCTGCTGAAAATAATCGCCGTTGCCTGGCCTGACGCCACCCTCGCCCTGCACAATTTCCAGGATAACCGCAGCGGTCTGTTCAGAGATTGCCCCTTCCATCGCCTCTATATCATTATACTTCACATGCGAGAATCCGGAAAGAAGCGGTTCAAACGGTTTTCTGTATTTAGGATTCCAGGTTGCACTCAAGGCTCCAAAGGTACGCCCGTGAAACCCGCGCATTGTTGCGATGATTTCCTGACGCCCGGTGGCCGCCCGTGCGAACTTCAACGCCGCTTCGATGGCCTCCGTCCCGGAATTGCATAGGAAAATTTTATTCAGTCCTTCAGGCGATATATACGCCAGTGTTTTCAACAACTCGGCCCGAACATTGTTGTGAAACACTTCGGGGCAGATGGTCAACTGCTGCGCCTGCTTTGTAATGGCATCGATAATCGCCGGATGACAATGGCCGACATTGGCCGTACCATGTCCACCGACGCAATCGATATATTCCCGACCGTCGTCATCCCAAACCCGTGCCCCGTGCCCCCGCACGATGACGACCTCCCGCTTGGGTATGATCCCCATCGAATATTGATCTTCCACCTCCATATAATTCATCTTGTACCCCGCATCCTGTAAGAGGCCGTCTCTATCTTTTAATGACTGTTCCTTTACCCGACAAGGCTGCCGTGATCGAACCCGGTATCCGACCGTCGGCCAGAATGACCTCGCGTACGCCGCCGTCCAGTGCTTCACGGGCACCCAGCAGCTTTTTCTTCATACGGTCCTGTGCATAGATGTCTATCGCTTCCGCAATACCCTCTCGATCCAATGTGGGAATTAGAGAGGCCTCATCATCTACGTCTTTCAAAAAACCGGGGGTGTTAGACAGGATAAGCAGTCGATCCGCCACGAGAGCATTGGCGATTACCGCCGCCGCTCGATCACCATCCACATTGATCGCTTCCCCTTCGTAACTGATAGCCGGTGGGCTGATAACCGGCAGGTAACCGTTATTCAGAAGGATATTCAAGAGATTAACATTTGCTCTCTCTATTTTCCCCGTGAAGTCGTCCCGCAATATCATCTTACGGCCATTTTCTATGATCCGGACCGAAGATTTGCGTTTACCCTCGAGCAAACGGCCATCAACCCCACTTAATCCTACCGCATTAACGCCAAGCTGTTGCAACTTCTCCACAATACGCATATTGAGCTTGCCGCAATAGACCATTGCAAAAATATCAAGGGTCTCCCTGTCCGTATACCGGCTGGTATAGCCCGATGGAGAAGTGACCATCCGCGGAGGTTTGCCAAGCTGCGTCGAAATCTGATTCAACTCATCCGACGCACCATGCACCAGCACCAGCGGTTCCGTCTGATGCGCCAGATCCTCAAGCACATAGTCGAGATTAATCCCTTTACTGCCACCGATTTTTACAACAAACATAAAATTCCTTTTAAGAGAGAAGGAAGGGCTTATCCTTCCACCCCTCCATCCTGATACTATCCTTCCAACGCATTCCTACCCTGAATAACATCAACGATATCCGAAATCGGCACCACGCCCTGCGTACTATCGGTCATACGACGCACCGTGACGGTCCCATTGTTGATCTCGTCTTCTCCCAGAATCAACGTGTATTCGGCGTTAATGCGATCCGCATGCTTCATCTGCGCCTTCAGGCTTCGATTTTCCCACAGAACAGCCGTACCAATTCCCTGCGTACGGAGATCATGGACCAACGCAACGGCTGAAGGCTTAGCTCCTGTGCCAAGATAAGCGACACACACGCTGGGTTTAGGAATCTCCGGCGGCGTAATACCTTCGTGCTTCATCGCCAGAATAATCCGTTCGACCCCGGAAGCGAACCCGATGGCCGGCGTCGATGGACCGCCAATCATCTCTATCAAACCATCGTACCTGCCACCGCCGCAAATCGCGCTCTGTGCGCCGATGCCTTCCGCCCAGACTTCGAATACGGTCTTGGTATAGTAGTCGAGTCCCCGTACCAGACGGTGATTGACGCTGTAAGGCCGCCCTATTGCATCCAGATATACCCGCAGCTCGCCGAAGTGCGTCGCACAGGCCTCACAGAGCGAATCGCCAATCTGCGGCGCCTGTTCGATGAACGGCTGACAGGGGTCGTTCTTACAGTCTAAAAGCCTGAGCGGATTCTGTCCTAACCGCCGCTGACAATCTCCGCAGATCTCGTCTGTGTGTCCGCTATAATAGGCTTTTAACGTCTCAAGATACCCGGGCCGGCAGACGGGGCAGCCCGTGCTGTTGACCTGAAACGATAGCCCCTTTATACCGACGTCCTCATATATCTGCCAGGCAACCTGCATGACTTCCAGGTCAATCGCCGGATCCTGACTGCCGATCACTTCCACATCAATTTGAAAAAACTGACGAAATCGACCGGCCTGAGGACGCTCGTAACGAAACGCCGGACCGAAGGTGTAAAACCTGAGCGGTTGCGGCCGGCCATGTAGCTTTTTTTCAGCATAAGCCCGGCATATGCCCGCTGTGAATTCAGGTCTTAACGTCATACTGTCGCCGCTGCGGTCCGAAAAAGTATACATCTCTTTCTCGACAATATCGGTCGTCTCGCCGACCCCTCGTTCGAACAATGCGGTGTTCTCGAATATCGGTACGTCGATCTGCTCATAGCCATACAATTGACAAACACGTCGAGTGGTTTCGATCACATAACGCCAGTACGCTTGCTCTTCAGGTAAAATGTCGTACGTACCTCTTGGAGCCTGATATTTCATAATATTTCCCCTACTTCAATATCCTTAAAATATGCTAATTGCCCTCTTGCCCACCTGCTTGCATCCCGCCTCTCTAAACCGGATGTAATCCCGGAAACTCGAGGCCGGTTTTCTCATCCCAGCCATACATAATATTCATCGACTGCACGGCCTGACCGGCAGCGCCTTTTACCAGATTATCGAGTGCGCCCATCACCACAAGCCGGTCGCTGTGCGTGTCGCGTTCAAAGCCGATATCACAGTAATTCGTGCCGGCCAGAAATTTCGGTTCCGGATATCGGAAGATGCCCTGGCGTTCTTTTATAATCCGTATAAACGGCTCCTGGCCGTACATTTCCCGGTAAATGCCCCAGATATCCTTTTCTGTCAGATCATCCTTTACAAACGTATGCGTGGTCATCAGAATGCCGCGTACCAGTTCAATAGCTGTCGCAGAAAAATGAATCTGCGGCTCGGTGCCAAAGTTCAATTCCTGGATCATCTCGGCTGTATGCCGATGACCAGTCGGTTTGAATGACCGGACGGCGCCGCTGCGTTCTGGATGATGGGACGACTGATCCGCCTTATTTCCGCTCGCAGATGAACCGATTTTTCCTTCCATAAATATACGTGTCGGATCAATAGCATCTGCTTTTGCCAGCGGCCAGAGAGACAGAATTGCCGTCGCAGCCAGACAGCCGGTGCAGGCCACGTGCTTCGTCTCTCTAATCTCATCGCGGTGCAATTCCGGCAGGCCATAGACAAACTGCGACAGCATCTCCGGATGCGTGTGCTCATGGCCGTACCAGAGGGGATAATCCTCCAAATCTTTCAACCGGAAATCTGCGCTCAGATCGATAATTCGGTCGCCCAGATCGAACAGCGACTCACAGCGCTTCATCGACTCCCCGTGCGGCAAGGCGAGGCATAACACATCACACGGTTCCAGATCGGCCATCCGGCTAAATTTTATATCGGTTATCTTGCGTAAATTCGGATGCGCACGACCGACCGGTTTACCAGCGAGACTTTCTGAGGTCACCTGTTTAATCTCGACTTCCGGGTGGAACATCAGCAGGCGTAACAACTCACCGCCACCGTAACCGGAGGCGCCAACGATTGAAACTGTAATCACGATGCAGCCACCTTAATTAAATAATCAACAATTCTTCCCGGTATATCTACACCCGTCGGGGCACTGCTGTTACGAAATTCCATGGTATAGTTGACTTCGTTAACCGTAATGCCATCCGGAGTTTCCATCAGGTCAACAGCTAAGATACCGCCCCCGACGGCCTCGGCCGCACGCTCTGACAATTCACCGATCTCCCCATCCACTGGGCAGTTGGTCGCCTCACCGCCGAGCGCGGTATTGGTTTTCCAATGCTCAGAATAACGGTAGATCGCGCATATGGTCTCGCCATCTATCACAAACGAACGGATATCACGATTCGGTTTTTCCACATATTCCTGAATATAGAAAATAGAATGATAGAACGAACCCAAAATCTCCTTATGCTCTAAGATCGCCTCGGCCGCCTCCCTGTCATTTACCTTGGTAATCAAACGGCCCCAGGAACCGATGTTCGGTTTGAGCACGACCGGGTACCCCAGATCTTCTATGGCCTGCAAAGCCGATTCGACGGTAAATGCGATGCGGGCCTTGGGCGTGGGTACGTTGTGGTTGATCAGCGCCATCGTCGTTAGAAACTTATTCCCGCAGATGCGGGCTACATCATAGGTATTCACGGTATTCACGCCATGGGCGTTTAAAACCTTCAGCGCGTAAAGTGAACGGGAATGATTAACACAACGCTCCAGGATGACATCATAATCATACATGCCGTTCCCAAGATCGAATATGATCCGACGATCATCCAGACGTTCGAAAGTTATACCACGTTGTTTCGCCGCTTCAAACAAGAGTTTCTGTTCCTTAGATACGGTAGAAAGCAGCATGCCGATTTTCATATTCATTTCCCTCCCTCATGGACGGTCTTGACAACATAATCCATGATGTGACCCGAAATATTCACGCCGGTCAGCTCAGAAGCCTCTGTCAATCCAGTCGCCGGTCCTATTTCCACGACATACCACGCATCTTTTGTCTTGATCATATCTACAACCATAATACCGCCACCTACCGCCTGCGCCGCAAGGACCGCCAGCTCATTTAATTCTTCTGATACCGGATAGTCGGCCATCAAACCACCAGCGGAAATAGGACTGATCCAGTGGTCGGTCAGGACAGACACGGCAGCGACCGTTTGATCTCCGACAACATAGGCACGAATATCATAGCCAGGCCTTTCAATATATTTCTGCATAAAGAATATGGAATGGTGGTACGCTCCCAGAATTCTTTTATGCTCCAGAACCGTCCTGGCCGTATACTTATCCTGTATCCGAGATATCAACTGCCCTTCTGGTCCTTCTACCGGCTTCAACACAACCGGATACCCGATATCTTCCATCGCTTCAAGCGCCGAATCAGGGGTGAAAGCCATACGTAATTCCGGCGTCGGTACCCCCTTTTCCATCAGGACCAGAGAAGTTAACAGGCGATTGCCATATGTCTCGACAACCGCCTGGCTGTTTACAGTCGGAATCTCCCAGCTTTCCAGTACGGTCAATGCATAGACGGCGCGGTGATGATCCACACACCGTTCCAACACGACGTCCATATCCAGATGGCAATGTTCCAATTCGAACACCAGTGCCTTATTGTCGAGCGGCACCACCTCCACATCACGAAGGTTCGCCTCTGCGATTAGACGCTTTTCATCCATCCGTATACGCGATAATATGATCCCCATTCGCATGTCGGTACTGTTTCTCCTGATTTAGACCCAACAAAAAAGGGGAGCTGCTCTCTCCCGGCCAACGTGAAGTCGGAAGAGCAACAGAGCTCCCCATAATAGGTTTACTCGTGTTACGTCTGACGGATGACTACAAATGGACAGTACGAACAGACGAATGGGTATTATCCCATATATGTTTATGTTTAAATTTAGTTCGTCTATTCATTAAAGGTGGTCCACCTGCAACACGAGCAACTTTAAATTATACAGAAATGGGCTTATTCTCCCCAATCTTCTTCTTCTTCAGGCGCCTTCTCAAATTTCAGCGGATTTGAGCTGATCACCTCAAGGTCCGCTCCACACTCCTCACATTCGATGAGTTCACCATCAACGACATCGTAGTCCAGTGCGATTTCAGCGCCACATTCCGGGCAGGTTGCCATAGGCCTCCCCCTTGCAGAATATCATTGAACCTCTATAGCAAGGCTACAGGACCGAATTGTTTAGCAAAACACGTTCTGAAACGCCGAAATATACATTACATTACCCGCATGTCAAGCGCTTTTTTTAACAACGATATTAAAAAATAAATGATTGAATTCTCCCCTTTTCAATCTTCATCGTTCATCTTGCCCATCAACGCTCGAATCGTTCCGGTGCAGGCACCCGCCATAATCCGGTAGGAATACTACGGGTGAATAGATTCACTTCATCAAGATGTTCTGATCCCGGTTCACCGATATATCCTGGATCTACCCCTGCCGGTCCAAGCTGACGTGTCAATATCAATACGGTCCATGCTTCCAGCCCCAACTCACGTTCCAGACGAATCAGGAGGACATCGGGCGATCCGATCGCCCATTGAATGGACGAAACAACGATTGGTCCGAGAAAGCGGCGAAGATCTATGATCTCATCGGGCGAGGCGCTCGCTGTGGTGGATATGGCAAAAAGACGACCTCTATCGTCTACATAAGCGGCCCTACTGCCATCAGAGGACAGAGCGGCTGCCGGCACGCGCGTGTCTGCCAAAAGCAGAACCGATTGATCCAATACGTTCACCGTATCCGGAACCTCTACGGAGAAAGGTCCATATAACGGCCCATATTCCACAAAGGCGATGGCCTGGTCCGAGATATTTCGGATTAACGGCGTCCCATCTACAATCACCTCTGAAGGTGCTGAAATCGCCAGATGAACCCGGGGGGAGTCATCCCACCGGTCTGTAAACCGGGGAGACGTGTGAGCCGGACGATATCCGGCTCGCCGGATCCAGTAAAACGTAGAAAATACACGCCAATATCCTCGAAGACAGCCACCGAACTGGCAGCGCCTGACGATACAAGCGTCCAGGGTGACCGTTGAGTAGTATAGTAGGAATGTCGGATAAATACAAAAGACCGGATCGGATTCGGATTATCCGGTCGGGAGACAGGATGGTACAATGCCGATGACACATTTTGACTGGCATCAATAATATCTCCTGTATCCGCACCCGGCGTCACGGCATGACAACCGGATATCAGGATCAGGATCAGGATCAGGATGATATAAACTAAAATAAAATGATACCGCATAATAGAACGGGTCACCACCTGAAACCCAGACAAACCATACAACCCGGGCCGGGCCATATACCCACTGCCGTTGATCGGTTATAGGGTTGTCGGGAATGCCGGTAAGCTCAAATGATCGGGAATCGGGGATAATGTCTACATTATTCCGATCCAGAAGATTCCGAATTTCAATAAATACGGAGGGTTTAATGCGACCGTTTTGTCCGGATACCGGTATATCGACACGGCTGTCGAGCCGGATATGCCAGGAACCGAATCGTACGGGCGGTACCTGATCTATATTTACCGTTTCACCCACCTCGACAGTCGATGTTGATCTATACAGCACGCCGCTTCGTATATGGCCTACAGTGGTGATTACAAACCCCGAGGGAAATCGAAAAGCGCCGATCGCCGATCGCCAGTGACGCCGATTCCAGTATAGATTGATCCGGCGGTCAAACGTCGTGTAATCTCCCGGCTGAAAAGGAGTGCCGGGTTGTGAGGACCGATCAGCCGGTGACACGCCTCCAAGATCCTTCAGGTAGAGATAGGACAAACGACCCGAGAATCTTACTCGAGACTTACCCAGGCGAAGAGAAGGCCGGATAAGCGTCACTTCTATCCCGATTTGCATTTGAAAACCGGCATTTAATCTGCCCCAATAGCCCGAATAATTGGATATGGTTTGCGGCAATACGTCCGGTCCGAACACGGGAATATATCGTTCGGCGTTTCTATAAAACGTCGTGATATCTACCGAAAATCTACGTTCATACAACCCTAAACCACCCTCCAGCGTTGTTTTTCGTTGCGGGTGAAGATGGATATTCGAACGCGTGTATATACCGATGGAGCTGAATTTGCTAAAGTATAGAGCGCTTCAAAGTCGGCGCTTTGATAGGCCGTGCTGAACGTCATATGTGCCGTGATACGATCGGGAGGATAGGCCACGGTAAAAGAAGGGCTGATCAAATGAATGGGCTCCACGGATCCGGAAGAGGCAAAAAGAAGTTGACGAATATGATTTTGAACCGTCCGGTTATCACCCAGCGTCTGATAAATATCCCGCCATCTGGATGTTCCTGGTGCATACCCGTCATAACGCAGTCCCAATTCTATAACAGTATCTCCAAACCTGAATCGATCATGAAGAAATACCCCTATCTCAAGAGGTTGTAATGAAAGATCAAATGCGAAAGGAACAAGGTCGGGGCGCCAGAATTCGCGGTGAGACAGATCATGATATGCGGTTTCAACTCCGGCAGACATCTCATGGTTGGTCATAGAGGTGAAGGTGAATTTCGCGCCTAATTGATAAGTCTGGTAGGTTCTATGAGAAGAAAATACAGCCGGCATAGAGGCGGGCAGAACCCCATCGACAAATATTGCCGGTATCACCGTGGTCGGCCGTTGCAAACGTTGGAGGTCCGCCGGCTCATTTGTCCCCTGGCGTGCCAGGACACGCATATAGATATGGTACGATCTGGAGGCTGAAATCCAGCCTGTCGTGCTCAATTCGAACCCATCGGTTCTGGCGCGCCAGGGATTGATTTCATCGAGAATATACCGGGATCTATCCGTATAGATCGTATTGTTCGGACGAAGGTGCCAGCCGTTATCAAGGCCAAGGAGTTTAAACGAAATGATTTGCCCCGGTTTAACACGCACGGTCAGCCCCGACAATATTTCAAACCGCGTGGTCTGCTGGTTTGGAAACGGACCCTATTTTTCCATGTATCGGCCATCCAACCGATAACCTGTACGTCCTGTCTCCCTAAGCGTCCGTTTCAGTGAAACATATACTGATTGGGAATTATTTGTGGTCCCACTCCCGTCGTAATGATAATCGTCAACCACCTCCGGAAAAAACGGATTTCAGGCCGGATTATCCTTCCCGGTGCGAATGATATTCCTTAGAATCTAATCATCGATAAAAGGCGGAAATACATTGGCGCCTAAATGGTTAAGCGGCGTCAATGTGCGTTCATATCGTAAAAACCCTTTTGTGCTTCTATCAGAGGATGTCTCTGATAGAGGCTGCTCCCGTCCGGCATGCCGGGCGGCCAATGTGTCCGCCAGAAACATAAAGTCGCCTTGTGATTCTATAGATGTTGTATCCGGGCGTGATTGAGCGAAGATCCATAGTGGATGGATTAGAGCTATCGATATAATAACAATGTGATAGAGACGTAAATATATATATTAACTTGGACGAGGGTATTAAACACCACACGATATGGCAACAAGCGACCTGCAACCCGCTGAACGCAAAGCATCCCTATAGAATACGAAAACCGGCCGAGTTTCCCCGACCGGTTGTAGAATATATTACAGTATTTTGTTAATTGCAATTTGCAATTATATATCACGCATCGCTTTCGCTGTCCGAAGAGGAGACCGGCGTCTATTCTTGAGCAGCGCCATTAGAGGAGACTACCTCTTCTTCACCCTGTCCTGTTTCTTCTTCCTCTTCGGAGACAGCCACAGTAGAGACATCAACGACCTTATCCCCTTCTGCCACATTGATCAACCGGACGCCTTGCGTATTACGTCCAATGGTCCGAAGATCCCGAACCGGCAGACGAATCACAACACCTTTCATGGTGATTATAATCACCTCAACATCATCGTCCACCTCACGTACCGTCACGACCGACCCATTCCGCCGGCTGGTCTTGATGTTGATCACGCCTTTTCCGGCACGCCTTGTCAAACGATAATTTTCAATATTTGTACGTTTGCCATACCCGTTTTCGGTAATGGACATCAAGGAACTGTCTCTTCGAACAGCGACCATACTGACCACCTGGTCCTCGTCGGCCAAATTAATGCCCCGTACTCCCTGAGTGCCGCGGCCCGTATCCCGTACATCCCTCTCGTGGAACCGACATGCCTGTCCATTTTTGCTTGCGATGACGATATCATTATCGCCATCTGTAAGGCGGGCATTGACTAACACATCGCCCTCGCGGATATGGAGCGCTACGATACCATTACGGCGAGGATTTCCATAGGCGGAAAGAACCGTTTTCTTCACATGGCCCTTACGGGTGGCCATAATGATATAATGTTCATCATCAAAAGTTTTGATCGGCAAAAACGCCGCGATATTTTCTCCACCATCCACCTGGATCAGATTGATGATGGCCTTGCCGCGAGCGGTACGGCGGGCTTCCGGTATTTCCCAGACCTTGAGCCAGTAACATTTTCCACGGTCGGTAAAAAATAGGATATATGTATGCGTGGAAGCCGTAAAAAGATGTTCGACAAAATCTTCTTCCTTGGTCGTCATACCGGTGACACCCTTGCCACCCCGACCTTGCTTGCGATACGTATCGACATGGAGACGTTTGATGTAGCCGGAATGGGAGATGGTGATCACCATCTCCTCATCGGCAATGAGATCTTCCATGCTCAGGTCTCCCGTAGCATCGATAATTTCTGTACGCCGGTCATCCCCGAACCGGTCCTTAAGATCAATCATTTCCTCTTTAATAATCAGCATACGGCGGTCTTGATTGCTCAAAATATCCTGGAAATCTGTGATCCGTGCCACCAGCTGATTGTATTCATCTTCCAGCTTTCCGCGTTCCATACCGGTCAAACGCTGGAGACGCATATCCAGGATGGCCTCGACCTGGGCCTGAGAAAGATCAAATTCACCGATTAAAATCCCCATCGCCTCATCACCGGTCTCCGACCCGCGCAGGATATCGATCACACGGTCCACATGATCCAGGGCAACCCGCAAACCTTCCACGATGTGTGCCCGTTGTTCAGCCTTCTCCAGGTCGAATTGCGTTCTGCGAACCACAACCTCATGCCGGTGGTTAATAAAATTCTGAATACATTCTTTGATGTTCAACACCTTGGGCCGGCCGTCTTCCAAAGCCAGCATGATCACACCGAATGTGCTTTCGAGCGGGGTCATCTTATATAGTTGATTAAGCACGATATGCCCGGGAATATCCCGGCGAACATCAATGGCAATACGCATACCGGTCCGGTCCGATTCATCTCGGATGTCCGTGATGCCCTGTATCCTCTTATCCCGGACCAGATCCGCAATTTTTTCAATTAGTCTGGATTTATTAACCTGATAGGGAATTTCTGTGATGGCGATCGTCTCTTTATCGCTTTTCTCATGATCTTCGATCACAGCAAGCGCTCGAACCTTAATCTTTCCGCGCCCCGTATTGAGATATTCCCGGATGGCATGGCGCCCGTGGATGATCGCGCCTGTGGCGAAGTCCGGTCCTTGGATGTATTGTGAAATCTCATCTATTGTAATCTCTGGATTGTCTATTACCGCGACAATGCCGTCGACCACTTCTCCCAGATTGTGAGATGGCATATTAGAGGCCATGCCCACACCGATGCCCAGTGAACCGTTACACAACAAATTGGGAAACTTTCCCGGCAGAACGGTGGGCTCATCCATGGACTCGTCGTAATTCGGCATGAAATCGACGGTCTGCTTATCGATATCCTCCATCATCTCAATCGCCAGACGAGACATCCGCGCCTCAGTGTAACGCATGGCGCCCGGCGGATCACCGTCGATCGAACCAAAATTGCCTTGGCCGAATACCATGGGATACCGAAAGCTGAAATCCTGGGCCATACGCGCCAGCGTGTCGTAGACCGCCAGATCGCCATGCGGATGATAATCCCCGATCGTCTGGCCTACAATTTTGGCGCATTTACGCGTCGGACGCCCCGGTGTCAGGTTCAAATCCCGCATGGCCACCAAAATGCGGCGTTGAGACGGCTTAAAGCCATCTCGTACATCTGGAATCGCCCGTGAGAGGTTCACACTCATCGCAAAATCGAGATACGAACTCTTCATCTCATCTTCGATCAAGGTAGGAACGATATTATCACGTTGTTCTTCCGACATACATTTCCTCCTGGCATCCGGGGTCATCCCGGGTACCCGTACCTCACCAATAAAGACCATCAACCACACGCAGCCAGCAGTTTACCTTCAGTTAGCAGCTCAGACGGAGAACTGAAGCTTTTAGTGCAAATCCAGATTCTTAACAAGCAGCGCGTTCTTTTGTATGAACTCACTGCGGGCAGGAACATTATCTCCCATCAGGATGTTAAAGATTCGGTCCGCCTCCACCGGATCCTCCAATATCACACGAACCAGGGTGCGCCTCTCAGGGTCCATGGTGGTCTTCCACAGTTCTTCCGCATCCATTTCGGCCAGCCCTTTATAACGGGAGATCGTCATGCCTTCACGACCCACATCAAGTACGGCTTCAATCAAATTGTTTACGCCCTCTATACGTTTTTCTGATTTATCCGTTTTTACAATCATCTCGCTGGTCAGGCTTTCTTTCAGCCGCTCATACATATCCAATAGAAGATCATACACCGCCTGATCAAATATCTCCTCCAAAGGCGGTGTGAGATTTTTAATCTCATCATGGCCATTTTCATCGGCACCGTCAATAGCATCCGCATCTTCGGCTATACCATTTTCATCGGATGCCTCGACCTCCGCGGTCTCATCGGTCTGTAAGGCTTCCAGTATGGCCTGCTTGGCTTCCCACTCAGCTTGGGCTTGGGCTTTCAACCCTCCCCTGTATTCATCATACTTATTCTTATCACCCAGCAACTCCATGATCAAATCAACACTGAGCCCCATTCTGTTCAGACCATCTATCTGCTCGTTGAAATCCATCAATTCACGCAGATGCACCGCCAGAGCGTCGTCCGTAAAGGTATGGCCGTTACCGGTAGCGGATTGCAAGGTCACCTTGTTTACGCTCAGGTTAAGTAGATATTCGCTTAACTCTCGATCATTTTTCAGGTAATCCTCTCGACGACCTTTTCGGACACGATACAACGGGGGTTGAGCGATCATGACATGGCCGTTCTCGATAAGAGGGCGCATATAGCGGAATAAAAACGTGAGCAGCAAGGTACGGATATGAAGCCCGTCGTGATCCGCATCCGCCATGATAATCACCCGGCCATATCGCAACCTGGAAAGATCAAAATCATCGCCAATCCCAACACCCAGAGCCGCTATGATGGGTTGAAGCTTATCATTATCGTACACCTTATCGACCCGGGCTTTTTCCACGTTTAATGGCTTACCCCACAGTGGCAGGATGGCCTGGAAGGTTTTATCACGGCCCGCTTTGGCCGTGCCGCCGGCAGAGTCTCCCTCAACCAGATATATCTCACAGGCATTCCGATCTGTCCGGGTACAATCGGCCAGTTTACCGGGCAACGTAGTATTCTCGAGCACGCTTTTGCGGCGGGTCAAATCCCGGGCCTTACGAGCGGCGTCCCGTGAAATGGCCGCCTGTATACACTTATCGATGATCTTCTTTGCCGTCGCCGGATTTTCTTCCAGAAACTCGGACAGCCGTTCGCCGACCGCCGATTCTACAATCCCACGCACCTCGCTGTTGCCCAGCTTCTCTTTGGTCTGTCCTTCAAACTGCGGGTCCGGTATGATTACGCTGACCACACAGGTAAGGCCTTCACGGGCATCATCTCCGGTGATCTGGACCTTAGAATGTTTTAACAGATTGTTCTTTGTTGCATATATATTGATGGTTCGGGTCAACGCGGTCTTAAAACCTATCAGGTGAAATCCACCATCCGATGTTCGGATATTATTAGCATAGGTTAAAATGTTTTCCTGATAAGAGTCATTATACTGGATGGCGATATCCACCAGGGTATCGTCCCGTTCCTGCCGGATAAGTACTGGCGGGTGCAAGGCCACTTTGTTCTCATTCAGATATTCGACAAACTCGGTTACACCGCCTTTATATTCAAAAATATTTGATTTACCCGTTACCTCGTCATAGAACTCAATTCGAATATTGCGATTCAGGAACGCCAGCTCACGAAGCCGATGCGAAATACTATCGTAACTGAACTCCGTCGTATCGAAAATGTCTCCATCGGGCTTGAACGAAACCATCGTACCACGCTGATCGGTTACGCCGGTCGTTTTTAATTCACAGACCGGAATCCCGCGTTCATAGCGTTGGTAATAGATTTGACCATCCCGGTACACTTCCACCTCGCACCATTCGGCCAGGGCGTTTACAACAGAAACACCGACCCCATGCAACCCGCCGGATACTTTATACGATTTGTGATCGAATTTACCGCCGGCGTGCAACATGGTCATGACCACTTCCAAAGCCGACTTACCTTCTGTTTGATGCATTTCGACTGGAATACCACGGCCGTCATCGAGAACCGAAATCTGATCTGCTGCTCTCAGATAGACTTTGATGGTATCCCCAAAGCCCTGAAGGAATTCATCTATCGAATTCATGACCACTTCTTCAACCAGGTGATGTAATCCTGAAGAACTGGTGCTTCCTACGTACATGGCAGGACGTTTACGAACACCTTCAAGACCTTTCAAGACCTGAATTTTGCCTGCATCATATTCTTCGATATCCGGTGGATTCGGACTGGATTTCAGAACTTCCGAGGTTGTTTCTTGGTCTTCGGGCATAAATGGGTCACCTTCGTGTGTTGGTAAGAATGATATCCTGAACAATTTTCTGGCCTGCGCCATGATTCAATCGTTTCAGAATGTCGGCTTTCATATAAAACAATTCTTGTCTCCATGATGCGCTGTCGACTTCAACGAATAACTTCCCTCCCTCACAGGACACAGCATGCGCATGACTGGCTATCTGCCTACCAACCACATCCGGCCACTGTGCTATGACTTGCATTTCTGCGAATTTTTTTTCAAAGCCAAGGTCTTTGACCAATTGGGACAGCGCGTCTCCAAGCGATGTGATTTTACGGGCACGGGACATAATGGTGATTGGTGATTGGTGATTGAAAAATCTATTATCTACCTGACGGTGCCTGGGAGTGGTACGCAGTTCGTTGATTCGTGATACCCGCCTCATCCAAACGGTGTTACTGTCCCCGCTTGTACCCTGAAACGCTGAAATTTGTTACCATAGGCACCAAAATCACTCTCCTTTGCGGCGGTGATAAACACTTGACCGAATGTGGGGAGTAATTCAATCAAACGAGCGGTACGGCCTGCATCTAATTCTGCGAATATGTCATCGAGAAGTAACAATGGGGGGGTTTCAAGTTGCTTCCAAAGAAACTGAGCTTCTGCAAGTTTTAATGCGGTGGCTGCGGTCTTATGTTGTCCCTGCGAACCAAATGACTGTAGAGGCACCCCATCCATAGACAAGGTCAAATCATCTCGGTGGGGGCCGATTACGGTAATCCCTCTCGCTCTTTCTTCTCGTTCAGACCGGTCTAGGGCGTCTTGAAAGTTATTTTCCAATTGGGATACCGATTCATATTTGAATGAGGGCGTATAGGTGATTTCCAATGATTCATTTTTATCACTTATAATACTGTGTAACCGTTGCGCTTCCTCTTTGAATTGTTCTATCACCTCGTCCCGTTTTTTCATAATGCGGCTGCCAAGAGATATTAAATGTGTATCCCATACCATCAGGTCAGAAACGCCACCACTTTGACTTTGAAGCCTTCTTAAACCCTCATTACGCTGTCGAACGACACGCCGGTAATCTTGCAATGTGGACAGATACATCGGATTGGATTGTGATATGGCAATATCAAGGAATCGACGCCTAAAGCTCGGACTGCCCTGAACCAGTTTTCGGTCATCGGGCGCCATAACAACGGCTGCAAGCAGTCCATACAATTCCGACAGGCTTCTTTGAGGCTGTTGATTAATGTGAACTTTCTTACCTGCATAGCGCGTGTACCGAATTTCCAATTCTATATCTCTTCCAACAGCGGAGATGCCCTCCCCATTAATTTTAAAAAAGTCGGCGTCAAAATTAATCAACTCCTTATCTAAGGCCTCCCGGCAAGAACGGGCGACACATAGATAATAAATAGACTCCAATATATTTGTTTTCCCCTGACCGTTTATCCCTACAAATAAATTCGCGGTAGGATCACAACTCAAATTTAATGAGACATAATTCCTGAAATTAGTAAGTGATAATGTTCGAATATGCACCTTCGTTACTTTCTGGTACCGATTAGTCTGTTAACCGCAAGGGCATGATTATACACAGATACTCCTCCCCATCTGTTTCTTCTGAAGGCATAATCAGCCCGGCACTGACCGGTGTATCAAGTTTAAAGACGACATCATCACTTTCAATCCGCTCAACAACATCAAGGAGATAACGAAAATCATAGGCTGTATCGAGTGTCTCTCCATCATATTCCGCAGGGACTTCCTCTTTTGCCTCGCCTCCGATATCATGACTGGATGCTGATAATTCTACAAAACCCGGTCTTACCGAGAACCTGATTTGACGAGTTGTGGCATTTGAAAGAACCGCTACACGTCGCACAGCACTCTGTAGTGCATCCCTGTTTATGGTTACATCTTTATTATTATTGGCCGGTATAACACGATTATAGTCCGGATAAGTCGCTTCTATTAATCGGGAATATAGGGTGGTGTTTTCCAACTCAAATACGATATGATTCTCCCCGATCGTTATTTGCGGCGGTATTTCCGATTCACCTATTAATCGGGCCAGATTATTCAACGCCTTCGGAGCGATTATAATCCCATCTGTAACGGTTTCCGATATCTCACACGGGACCTTCGACTTCGCTAATCGATGTCCATCTGTTGCGACCATCAGTATAGATCCCTGCTCGATCTGGCAGAACGCCCCGCCTAGTCCGGGGCGGGTTTCATCCGTAGATACGGCAAAAATGGTTTTTCGTATTAATTTTTGCAGGACCGATGCCGGTACCGATACAATGTGTTCTGATTGTATGTCGGGGAAGATCGGGAATTCCTCTTTATCTATGCCTACAAGGCGAAATACGCCACGATCACAACGAATGACGACTTTCACACCGTCTACTTCAATATCAACCGGTGTATCCGGTAATTCGCGGACTATTTCTGCAAACTTCCGAGCAGGTACGGTAATTGAACCGGATTCAGATATTTGTGCAGGTACCATGGTCACGATAGATAAATCCAAATCGGTCGCACCTATTTTAAGATGCCCATCTTCTGTTTCCAATAATATGTTAGATAATATGGGCAATGTGGTTTTCGGCGGTACTACATTGAGGACAGTTTGAATGCCACTCATCAACATGGAACTTGCCGGGACTGTTACGTTCACAAGCATCTCCTTATAATCGTGATATCGATTCTACGGGGACCTGGTTCACTCTACCGCTGTAAAATAATCTGAATAGCAGATCTATTTTTCATTATGGATATTGTGGAATCTTTATATTGTAAATACTACATGTAGTATAGATTTCTATAATTAAAAGCAATTAATAATATTAAGAGAATACATAACATTTATTCTTTAATATTATTATATGCATGTATTTTACATATATACGCTTTAGAATGCAAGCTGTTTTTTCTAAAGACAAAGGAAGTTCTCCATGATCTCAAACGATATATAAAAAACAGGGCTCACTATGTGGTTGATACGCTACAAACAGATCATTAAAACATCCTTTTATCGAAGTTATCCACAATCCTTTATCTCTTTGTACTTACTTAGTACTGTATACATGTACAAAGAGTACTATAAGTACAGCCTGTGGATATGTGGATAACTCCGTTAGTTTAGTCTTTAAATAGTTATAATACATACGGTTATAAAGACAAAAAAGGTGTGGATAACTATGTGTATATCTTTCATGTTATCCACACCT
>Ga0066376_10000628_pt1 | contig 33060 bp, 31 predicted proteins | sample Knorr_S15_td_Bot_FD_77009 | JGI IMG/M metagenome (GOLD analysis project Ga0066376, IMG submission 77009) | Marine microbial communities from Southern Atlantic Ocean transect - Knorr_S15_td_Bottom_ad_5009_LV_A | ecosystem: Environmental > Aquatic > Marine > Oceanic | place: Southern Atlantic... | reverse complement strand
AGCAAACCCGTTGAGGATAAAGGAAGATGATCACCAAGAAATATGTGGTAACTACCCGATTTTCAGCAGCCTGCTAGATCTCTGGTTTAAGGCCATTTCGGAATAACCGAAATACAGGGATTCTCATCCCCAGCAACACCAGAACCAATGCGCCGTATAAAAAGGCCTCGGCATAGCTGGATTTGGTCAACCACAGCACATGGATGATCGCCAGAATAGCAACGCCATAAATCGCTCGATGCAGTGTTACCCATCGACGACGCAATAGACGCCTCATTCTGTCGGTTGATGTTATGGCAAGCGGCGTTAACAGCAGATATGCAGTAAACCCAACAGTGATATACGGCCGCTTCCGGATGTCCTCCTGAAGCTGCCCGAAATCCAGTTCCAGAAGCAGCACCAGATAAGCGAGCAAATGTAAGGAGGCGTAAAAATAGGTGAATAGTCCCAACATCCGCCTCACCTTCTGAATTTGATTCCAGCCGGTAAACTTTCTAGCAGGTGAGACCATCAGGGTCAGCAGCAGAAACCGAATCGTTGACTCTCCCTGCAGCATCACAAGCGCTTTGCCAGGATCAGCGCCCAGTTGATGGTTTCCCCCAATTTGCAATAAGTAGACCTGGGAGATCGAATATACCAGCGGAACAAGACCCAGGAAAAACGTTAGTGGCTTGAGCATCAGAAGTTTCGGTTTAGATTCATGCCTTTATAAAGGTGAGCCACGTGAGGCGCGTAACCATTGAACATTAACGTTTCGATGGTGTTGCTGGAAAACAAAGAGCTCGGCAACCGCCGTTCACGCGCCTGGCTCCAACGCGGATGATCAACAGTTGGATTTACATTTGCATAAAATCCATATTCCCTGTCGTTGCTTCTTTCCCAGGTTGTACGAGGCCGCCTGGATGTGAATTCAATTTTTACAATTGACTTGATACTTTTGAATCCGTATTTCCATGGCACGACTAATCGAATGGGTGCACCATTTTGGTTTGGCATGGCTTTTCCGTAGACACCAACGGCCAGAAACGCCAACTCATTCATGGCCTCATCAATCCGAAGGCCTTCAACATATGGATACTTGATAGCTGAAAATCGTGATCTTTGTTCCGGCATCTGTTTCGGATCAAAGAGGGTCACAAACTTCACATACTTCGCTTTGGATGTCGGCCTAAATCGTTTAACCAGATCTGCCAGGGGGAATCCTACCCATGGTACCACCATCGACCAGGCTTCAACGCAGCGGAGCCGATAAACTCTCTCTTCAAGATCATGTGGCCTAAGAATGTCTTCCAGTGTGAACTTACCCTTGACCTCAACTTCGCCTGCGATTTCAACACGCCATGGATCAGTCACAAAATCACCCGCATTTTCCGCTGGGTCAGTCTTGTCTGAGCCAAATTCGTAAAAGTTGTTATAACCGGTCACGTATTCATAAGGTGTCGCTTGTTCATTGCTAGAGTATGCACCGGGCTTGATTCCAATAAGCTTATTCTCAAGCCACACTGGACCCTTTATGTTCGCGATAGTCTGATAAATTTTTCGATCGGTGGATGCATGCACATTCGACTGCACGAAACCAGTATTGATGGTTAGCCCCAATGCGCCAAGACCCATCGTTTTGATAATTCGACGCCGACAGTGAAAAACTGCTTCATCGGTAATTTCAGCTGACCGTACGTCGTTGGGATTGCGCTGATAGATCAACATACCTGACTCCATATTGGCTTTACCTCACCGCCAAGACGTCCAATCGGGTTGGATGTTACAGCGCTTGGTTACTCTTCTGCGTCCTGCTTACTGCGTGTGAAGTTCAACAGTGCCTGGATTGGCCCGGATACGCCATAGACAAGGCCGACACAAAACAACATACCCGGCGGATAGACAGCGATCACAATAAACAACATCACAGCACCCAGCATATAAATAAACGGGACGCGACCCTTGATGTTTTTCGGGCTGTAGTACCGCAAATTACTCACCATTAACACAGAGGCAACGACGGTAACCATCGCGATAGCAATGGAGACCTGAACACTGTCCATCGCGGGAAGATTGTCGACCCAGGTCCAGACCATCGCAGCGATAGTTCCTGCGGCCATGGGACTAGGCAGCCCATGGAATACTTTTGTATCAGGCGATGTGTTGAATTTTGCTAATCGAAGTGCAGTACAGCACATATAAAGAAAGGCGACTATCCAGCCGATCTTGCCAAGATCAGAAAGTGCCCAGCTAAAGAGTAATATCGCCGGCGCCACACCAAAGGCAACAAGATCAGACATGCTGTCATATTGCACGCCGAATTCACTCTGGGTATTGGTCAGCCTGGCAATCCGGCCATCTAGCGCATCAAGGAAACCGGCAATGACGATGGCGATACAAGCCATCTCGTAGGACCCCGTCATCGCCGCAATAATGGCGTAGAAGCCCGAAAACAACGCACCAGTTGTCACGAGGTTAGGCAGGAGATAGACGCCTTTTTTTAAACCGCGGCGTTCAGGTAACTGTGTTACCGAAGCATTATCATGAGATTTTTCTTGAGCTGCAGATTCCTGTTCAGGCATTTAGACTCTCACTTTGGGCCGCTCTTAGACAATCAGTATACCATTTACAAGGTCAGCACTTTATCACCGCGAGACAAGCCGGACACCCCGGAACGTACGACTTCCATGACACTTGCATCCGGAATGGCCCGCAGGAACGCATCCAGCTTCTCTGACGTACCCGTTAGCTGAATGGTATAGATACTCTGGGTCACGTCGATGATTTGGCCTCTAAAAATATCCGAGGTCCTCTTTACTTCTGCCCGTTGGGCACCGGTCGCTTTAAGCTTGATTAACATCAACTCCCGCTCAATATGCTCGCCCTCGGTCAAATCAACCAATTTGACCACTTCAATGAGCTTGTTGAGTTGCTTGGTGATTTGCTCCACTTGCCCATCACTCGCAAATGTCGTCAGCGTCATGCGCGATAGCGTTTCATCCTCTGTCGGGGCAACCGTCAGGGATTCAATGTTGTAATTTCTCTGGGCAAACAAACCAATAACCCGCGACAATGCACCTGCTTCATTTTCAATGAGCACCGATATTATTCTACGCATCAGGTTCTAACCCCTTTCCGCAGCCACATATCTCGCATTGATCCATTAGGTGATACCAACATCGGGTAAACGTGTTCTTTCGGATCCACCAGGACATCGACAAAGACCAGTTTATTCTTCAGCGACATCGCCTCGGCAAGAACCGTATCAAGGTCATCTACGGACTCCACCTTGAAGCCGACATGACCATAAGCTTCCACCAAACCCACAAAGTCAGGCAGTGAATCCATATAACTGTGGGAATGACGGCCCTCGTATTGCATATCCTGCCACTGCTTCACCATTCCGAGTGACCGATTGTTCACATTAATGATTTTGATTGGCAAACCATATTGAGCGCAGGTAGAAAGTTCCTGGATATTCATCTGGATACTACCTTCACCGGTAATACACACAACCAGCTCATCTGGAAAAGCCACCTGAACGCCCATGGCTGCTGGAAATCCAAAGCCCATGGTTCCCAGGCCACCAGAGTTAATCCATTTTCGCGGCTCATCAAAAGGATAATAAAGAGCTGCAAACATCTGATGCTGGCCAACATCTGAGGTGACGAACGCTTTGCCTTTGGTCGCCCGGTAGACAGCCTGCACCGCCTCCTGAGGTTTGATGACACTGCTTTGTTCATCCCGCGTGACCGCAAGACAGTCCTGGCGGCGCCATCCCTGAATTTGCTCCCACCATTCGGCCAGCATTTGTTTTTGTTTCTCTGAACGTTTTTCGACCAGGGGGCGCAGCAGCGCAATCATTTCATCCAACACCACATCAACCGGGCCAACAATGGGCACATCAGCATTCACATTCTTGGAAATAGAGGCAGGGTCGATATCCACATGAATAATCTCGGCATGAGGACAAAACTTGGAAACCGTATTGGTGATGCGATCGTCAAAGCGCGCACCAATGCCTAACAGCAGATCACAGTGATGCATCGCATTGTTAGCTTCAAAAGTTCCGTGCATACCTAACATGCCCAGACATTGCTCATCGGTTCCTGGATAGCCGCCAAGGCCCATTAGCGTATTGGTAATGGGAAACCCTAAAAGCCTTGTCATCTCAGTGAGCTGCTGCGATGCATTACCCTGAACGACGCCACCACCGGCGTAGATCATCGGCCGCTCGCACTTGCCGAGTAATTTGACGGCCTTTTTGATCTGCCCTGTGTGCCCTTTCGTCGCAGGGCTATAAGAGCGCATCGAAACTGAATCCGGGTAGACGTAATCGTATAGGTCCGTCGGGTTCGTAACATCCTTCGGGATATCGACAACCACCGGTCCAGGTCGCCCTGAAGTCGCTATGTAGAATGCCTTCTTAATCGTTTCCGGTATGTCGATGGCGTTTTTTACCAGGAAACTATGCTTCACGATGGGTCTCGAAATACCCACCATATCTGTTTCCTGAAACGAGTCAGTACCAATCAGATGACTGGGGACCTGCCCGGAAATAATCACCATCGGAATCGAATCCATATAAGCTGTGGCGATGCCGGTGATGGCATTGGTTGCACCCGGACCACTCGTCACCAGGACAACACCGGGCAATCCTGTGGCGCGCGCAAACCCGTCGGCCATGTGCGTCGCTGCTTGCTCGTGTCGAACCAGCAGGTGGGCAATTCTATTTTGCCTGAATAAGGCATCGTAGATATGCAGCACAGCCCCGCCAGGATATCCAAAAACGTATTCAACGCCCTCATCCTGCAGAGCCCGGATCAGCATGTCCGCGCCAGATAACTTGTCCACGATCTACCCCTGATTTTTGTGAATTGCGCCCCTTTTTGGGATCCGCATTTTCTTGTATCCCGGGAACCTAGTCAATGACGGCCTGAACTCGCCTGTATATCCGGTCTCCCCGAGTGTAGGAAAGTGCGCAATCTTACAGTAAAATAACGAAAAATTTGTTTTTCTATGATGGTTTACATGGGAAAGTTAGAAACTGCTGCAGGTTTCATTGGCCTGCTGATCATGATGTTTTGTCAGCTAACCCTGGCGGAAACCGAATATTACACGTGGATCGATGAAAACGGCGTCGTCAACTATGCCGAACACAATCCTCAGGGCTATGAAGCACTTTTCGTGACCAGCGATCAAAGATTTGGATTGCGTAACCCGCTCAAACCAACCCTCGAATCTCCGCTGGAAACAACCGACACGACGGCCGCGGCCATTGAAGACGAGGACGAAGTTGATATCGACGTCCAGATCTCGCGGGAAAGGGCAAGAATCGACAAAGAGATAGCCAAGGCAAAAAGATCCAACTGCAACATCGGCAAGCTCAATCTCGCCCAATTAGAGAACTATAATCGGATAAAGATAAAAGATGACAGCGGGGCTATCCGAGTGTTAAGCGCAGACGAAAAAGCATCTCGCATTTCCAAGGCAAGGGAAACTATCAGAGAAAACTGCACCGCCTGATGAAGCCCGGCGGCTATTCTCGCCACAAAAAGCCAGCCATCCGTCCCGTCACCCCATCTCTTCTATAAGAGAAAAATCGCTCACTATCACACGCCGTGCAAACACCAGCGCCATGGAGGTCATGGACCCCGAGATTCACAAGTTGATGCCTGGCGATCTCGACCAGATCCATTGAATACTTGCCAGTGCTGGACTTTTTTTTAAACCCGACATCAGTATAAAACCTGGATCTAACATCTTCGCCTACCTCGTAATGACACGAAGAAATTGCGGGGCCAAACCACACGTTCCACGAAACCCCTTTGAATCGCTCAAGCGTCAGCTTAATTATATCGTTAGCCAGGCCGCGCCAACCAGCGTGCACAACGGCGACAATATCCCCAGCCTGCGACGCAAACAAAATTGGCAAACAATCTGCAACCAGTACCGCGAGAACTCGACCCTTTTTTCTTGTGAAGCATGCGTCGGCCTGCCTATTACTTAGGTCGCCGTCGGCGTCGAGACACTCATTTGAATGAGACTGATTCAGCCACACTGGTTCAGACGGGGTATTGAGGGATGTCCGATTTCTAGTTACATCAAGCGGATTATCCCCCACGTGAAGCGCCAGGTTCAGACTTTCGTAAGGTGCCCGGCTAAAGCCACCGGATCTTGTTGTAAAAAAAACGTGGACGTTGTCCGGAACCGGCCAGTCCGGGATGATGTTAAGGCTCACCCAACAATTCCTGCAGTTCGAGAAAGTCAGCCGGCGGGGGAATGGACCAGGAGAGTGATTTTTGGCTCAAAGGGTGAGCCAGCCCCAGGCGTTTCGCGTGCAATGCCTGTCGATCGAAATCTTTTAATGCCTCGCTGAGCCACTGATCCCCGGACCTGGGCCGACGGTAATGACCACTGTATGTTGGATCGCCGATGACCGGAAACCCGAGGGACTGCAGATGTACTCTTATCTGGTGTGTTCTACCCGTTTCAAGCTGACATTCAACTAATGCATGTTCCGAAAACTGCTTTAGTACACGATAGTGGGTTTTGGCGTCTTTCCCGTCTTTTCGTATCGCCATTTTTTTTCGATGCACAGGATGCCTGCCAATCGATTTTTCGACCACTCCACGCACCGGGGTCATTACACCATATACAAGCGCAACATAGATGCGTGTCACACGACGCGCCTGGATTTCTTTAACCAGGAAATTCTGAGCGGCAAGGTTCTTCGCCACCACCATCAAGCCACTGGTTTCCTTATCCAGCCGATGCACGATACCGGCACGAGGAACATTCGTGAGTTCCCCATCATGATTAAGCAACGCATTTAGCAGGGTGCCACTCGGGTTCCCGGCACCAGGATGAACAACCAACCCAGGCGGCTTGTTTAACACCAGGATCTGATCATCTTCAAATACAATATCGAGTGGAATGTCTTCTGCATGGTCTGTCGTATTCTCTTGTTCGACCGCAACGACAATGCGTTCACCTCCGTCGACACGATCTTTGGATCTGGCTCGCTTACCATCTACCGTAAGACCGCCGGATTTTATCCATAGCTGCAGCCTCGCACGTGAATATTGCGGTAGCAGACTTGCCACGGCCTGATCCAGGCGTTGCAGGGTGAATTCTCTGGGAATCACCAATTCGTGGTGAATGTTCATGGGCACTGTGAGTCAACATGTTGGGTTTGTCCAAAGGCTATGGTTAAATAGGCCGTTTTTCAAGCACTTAGCCGACCAACCATGCGCAACATCAGTATCCTGATCCTAGTCCTGCTCGCCGTTCTTGGCTGTTCAAAAGATGAAGTTGAAGATGACCTCGAGGCGACCGAGCTCGCTTACTATACTTCTGCTCAGGATAGTCTAAGAGCCGGTAACTACGCGGGGGCGATTCAAAAGCTACAACTACTGGAATCGCGATTCCCATTTGGCCGCTATGCCGAGCAGGCTCAATTGGAAATTATCTACGCCTACTTTAAGAGCGCACAGCCGGAAGCCGCCAGATCAGCGGCAGACCGTTTCATACGTTTACACCCAACTCACCCCAACGTCGACTATGCCTACTACCTGAAGGGGATGGTATCGTTCGAGCGGGATAAGAATTTCCTTTCTAACATTCTTCCCATGGACCCCTCGACCCGGGATCCCGGGTCTGCGAGAGAATCATTTAACGATTTTTCTCAACTGATTCGTCGATATCCGAACAGCGAATACGCACCGGACGCTCAGCAAAAAATGAAGTACCTCCGAAATTTACTCGCTGCTTCTGAGGTTCATGTTGCTCGCTACTACATCCGGCGCGGCGCATATGTGGCCGCCGCAAATCGTGGCCGGCATGTATTTGAGAATTTCCAGGAATCTGTTGCAGTACCGGACGCTCTGGCGGTGATGGTGGAAGCCTACCAGTTGCTTGAACTGTTTGAGCTTGCTGATCAAACATTGCTTGTTCTATCAACCAACTACCCCGGGCACGAATCACTTGATAACGAAGGTAACTTTCGTAAAAGCCAGACCGTCAAAGGCAAAGAGCGTGGCTGGCTTAATATCATCACCTTCGGTTTGCTAGGGTAACGTGGATCAGATCATCCAGTCTTTTCCCGAAGTACAAGAAAAACAACGCGCGGCTATTTTCCGGGTCTACAACTACTACCGGGTTCTCATTGCTTTCCTGTTCCTGTTCCTGTTCCTCGACCCAAATCTAAATGAGTTTGTTGGCTACATAAACCCGGATCTCTTTACAACAACGATCATTGGCTACATCGCTATCAATATCATTATTGGTATCGCCACTTTCTTTGTTAGCGTCAAGTTTCTATCAAGACCTTCTACGGCGATCATTGTCATCATAGGAGACATTATTGCTCTGACCTTGCTCATGTCTGCCAGCGGAGGCGTAAGTTCCGGGCTTGGTAATTTCCTGTTTTTCACATTGGCATTTGCTGGTGGTTTGATACACGGTCGTGTCTCAACAGTACTGCCGGCAATTGCCTCCATATTGACGATTTACGACGAGTTTTACCTTTTCTTCCTGGACGTGAACGAAATCCAGAGTTTCTTTCAGGCAGGTCTTCTGGGAATCGTTTACTTTGTCACCAACATTCTTTTCCAAACCCTGTCTCGTCAACTCCGTAATCGAGAAACCGAGGTATATGCGCTAGAACAAATAAATCAACATATTATCGAGGGCATGCGTATCGGTGTGATTGTGCTGACTGAACACAACACCGCGAAACTAATGAACCAGTCAGCCCGCCGGTTCCTGTCTATTCCCTATGGCTCTGTTGCAATAGAACAGCCATTACCCCAGGGACTACTCGATGTTGTAGCTGACTGGAAAAGCAACAAATTAAACCTGGGATTCTCTTTTTCTACCGGATCAAGTGGCCAGGAACTTGTCGTCAATCTCTCGGAACTACACACTCCCTCGCCGGAAGCAGACACCTTAATATTCCTCGAGGACGCAACTGAAGTACAACGGCAGGCTCAACAGCTAAAACTGGCATCTTTGGGTCGCCTCTCAGCCAGCATTGCGCATGAAATTAGAAACCCTCTCGGCGCAATCAGCCACGCTGCGCAACTGTTGGGTGAATCAGAAAACCTGGATAAAGCGGATCAACGACTCTGCGAGATCATCCAGAATCACAGTGTCAGGTTGAATGGCGTCATCGAAAATGTATTACAGCTCTCAAGCAGGAAGATGGCAGAACCACGCGAACTTGTTCTGGATACCTGGCTGTCAGAGTGTTTGATTGAATTTACGACTGGCCTCCAAACGCAACCAGATATTCGAGTTGACCTGCATCCACACGGGGTAAAAATTCAGGCTGACCCTCTTCATCTCTCGCAAGTGCTATCGAACCTATGCCAGAACGGTTTACGTTACAGTGAAAAAAACATTGGCAAGGCCAAATTGATGATTCGAGGCGGCCAGGATCAACTATCAGGACTACCTTATCTTGAAGTAATCGACTACGGCGAAGGAGTGCGCGATGATCTGGTGACTAATCTATTCGAACCTTTTTATACCACCGAGGCAACCGGGACGGGCCTGGGACTGTATCTGTCGAAAGAACTTTGCGCTGCCAATGATGCCACACTGAATTACTACAGATCTGATACTGGTGGCAGTTGTTTTAAAGTAACCTTCATGGCGTAGTGGAATACTAATGACAAAAAAGATGGCGCTAGTTGTAGATGACGAACCCGACATAAGAGAATTGTTGGAGATCACTCTCGGTCGTATGAATATAGACACTTTGAGCACAGAAAATATTAGCGACGCCGAAGAACTTCTTCAGCACAATCATTTCGATTTTTGCCTGACTGATATGAAACTACCGGACGGCAATGGTATTGAACTGGTGCAGCACATTAACTCCGAATATCCGGATATACCGGTCGCCATGATCACCGCACACGGCAGCATGGAATCCGCAGTAGAAGCGTTAAAAGCAGGCGCATTCGATTTTGTTTCCAAGCCAGTGAACCTTGAATTATTAAGGAACCTTGTCGACACCGCCCTGAACTTAAAACCACTCGCCAACAAAAACGATTTAAAATCTTCTAGCCTTCTTGGCGAAACCACAGTGATGATTCGTCTTCGTAATCAAATCTCAAAGATTGCCCGAAGCCAGGCACCCATTTACATTAGTGGCGAATCAGGCAGCGGTAAGGAACTGGTGGCCAGGTCAATTCATGAAAATGGTCCACATGAAGATGGCCCTTTCATCCCGGTTAACTGCGGAGCCATCCCTACGGGGCTCATGGAGAGTGAATTTTTCGGGCATACAAAAGGCAGTTTTACTGGCGCGGTCTCAGACAAAGAGGGTCTGTTTCAGGCAGCAAGTGGCGGCACCCTATTTCTGGATGAAGTTGCCGATTTACCGCTGGCTATGCAAGTTAAGCTGTTGCGGGGTATCCAGGAAAAGGCCATCCGCCCGATAGGCTCACAGCAAGAAATCCCGGTTGACGTGAGAATACTAAGTGCGACACATAAAGATCTGGCAGCGGAGGTGGAAAACGGGAATTTCAGACAGGATCTTTTCTATCGCATTAACGTCATAGAACTCAATGTACCGAGCCTGCGAGCGCGCGCAGATGACATACCGAAGTTAGCCGAGGTCCTGCTAGGGCGGGTGGCCGACGAATATCAAATAAAGAAACCAACGATCAGTACTGAAGCGCTTGCAGTCCTTCGCGAGTACGCTTTCCCCGGCAACGTCCGGGAACTGGAAAACGTACTGGAACGCGCTATCACCTTGTGCGAGGACGAAATCATTCGACCCAATGACCTTCAGCTGCATGCTGCGAGCACGCTACATTCAATCGGGCCTCATGCACCTTTGAGTCAGAATATCCCTGAGGGTGCCGCAATTTCGAAAGACGAGGAAGTCGCAGACAGGTTACCAGGATCAGTGCTGCCTGACGATGAGGAGTCGTTAGACTCTTACCTTGAGAATGTCGAAAAGGGCGTTATTGTGGATGCACTCGAAGCGACATGCTGGAACAAAACCGCAGCAGCCAAGAAACTGGGTATCACGTTCAGAGCTCTGAGGTACAAACTCAAAAAACTGGGTCTTGAGTAAAAGCTCACATTTACCTGCTGGTATCTCTCACTTAATTTAAGCGTCATCACCGGCAGCAAGCCACCTCGCCATGTCCTAGGCTCTCGTCATCACATGAAGAGTCGCGGCACAAAATGAAACGTCTAATCGCGGGCATAACAATCGTTGAGTTACTTATCGTTCTGTCAGTCACCGGAATTCTAGTGGCAACAGCGGTGCCTTCTATCAACTCAATGATGACCAGAAGCAAAACCACTGCATCAGTGAATCGACTTGTTGGTGCTATTAATCTCACCAGGCAATCTGCCGTGCAGTATCAGACACTCACAACCTTGTGCGGTGTGAAAACGAATGGGAAATGCGGCGCAGGATGGGCTGAGGTGTTAACTGTGTTTTTGGATCGAAACAAAAACGCCTGGTTGGAAGAAGAGGACGTGATCATCAAGCAGGTGCAACCCTTAAAAACGGATACAACCGTACGTTGGCGCGCCTTTCAAAACAAACAGTACCTGCAAATGACCCCATTTGGATATACGAATTATCAAAATGGCAATTTCGTCATTTGTCCTTCAGGTGGTAACCAGAAAGATGCCCGACAAGTCATCATCAATATACAGGGGCGTATCAGGCACAACCACAAACTCAATGCGTCTGGTTACCCCGTAGATCGAAAAGGACGAAAACTACGATGTTAAAATTCGACTTCAACATCCATGTCGACTTCCTTAATTAACAGCGCAATTCTGGCAATATCCAACTCCAGATAAGTGACTTCTATTCGCATATCGACCGACAAAAGCTCAAAGGCTCCTGCAGTGGTTCCGAGTAGCTGCACTTCCAAACCATCTGGAACCCAGGCCGGCGCGATATGGTACTCATAGCCGCTGATAATTAATACCCGGTTGCTCAGGTCAATCTCGCGAATAACCCCTGGCTCAGTTCTTGCTGGCCCGGAATCGATATCCATGGCCATAAGTTCATCGTAAGTCTGCGCATGCACAAGTGGAGCGCAGACCCACAATAGAACTAACAGCAAATACTTTTTCATCAGCTTTCTCCTAATCTACGGATTCCAGTCTCTTCCAGGACAATCTGCCCGTATTGTCACCAGAAGATGTGTTCGTTCCGATGATATGCAATTCACGACCATACTGCGTCACTCGCTTATCGCCAATGAACGTAGAATCTGTTGGTGGTGACGGATCCTCAAGGAGGACACCCGCCGCCGTTTCATCGGTGTTGATATCATCGCCAGCATCGAAGGTGCCATCATTATTCAAATCGAAAATCGCCCTGTTGCCGAAGCAGAGTGAACCCCCTGTGTCCGGACAGAAAGATAATGTCGCACCACCGGCTCGACCCACACAGCTATTGAGTTCCCTCGGGAAAATCGAGTTCACGAAAGCCAGTCCACCGCGTAACTGAATATTACGAATTGCCTTCTCTCCCGGGAAATCCGCAGGTGACCCTTGAGGGAACCCGGGTGGAGGGGAATCGAGATCAATAAACCAACCTTTTTGGCCACCGACGATGGAATAGTCCACAGGATTGTCGGTGAGTGTTCTCACGAGGCCCAGAGGATCATCAAAATTCGTGTAGAACTGCTCTTGCAGGTCACTCTTCTCGATAAACTCTGGACCCAATCGATCCCACAATCCATAGATAGATTGAATCCTCATATCGGTAGAGTCACCCCTTCGCAGATAGGCACCCGTACCGAAGATTAGGATGAATCCTTCTTCTTCCGTTGGATGAATAATAGCGATGGGTTGTGTGGTAATCGGCTGGTCCATTTCATCCACGGTATCTGGCTTGTATTGTGCTTCAAATATCTTGGTCACACTCCAATTAGCGTAATCTTCATCCGTCAAATCGAATCGGAAAAAGTTTCCAAACATGTCCCCAGCATAAGCATAGTCAGCTGTGCCATTACCATCTACATCGATAACCCGCGGTTCACCCAATCCGTTCGGCATACCTGATTGCACACCGAATCCAGTATCAAGCTTGACGAAATCCTGCTTACCGACGCAGTCAGACCGTAGTGGACCATTTAGCCCTACATTATGGATCATGTCGGGATGACACCAGTAACCTTTGACACCCGCGCCCAGGAAGTGGACAAACAGCTTTGCGATACCCGACGTAGAGTTGTAACCACTGCCTGATATTGCTATCCATTTGTTTTCCCCGTCAGGATCAACCAGGTTGCTCATGGCAATGGTCGGCACACTAAAGCTGTAACCCAGATCCTTCACCGGTTGTGCTGGCGACAACAAATCTTGTCGCTGAAGATCATCGTCATCCAGCAATGGGTCACCAAGAGAATCCGTTGGGTAAGTATCATCTGCATCGGTGAATTCCCACAATGTCACCTGATCGGCACTAACTTCATTGAAATTCGAGGGATCAGTAATATCCAGCGCGAAGTAGGCTTTAGCCCCGGCACCGTGACCACCAATCAATATGGTAATCCATTCCTTGTCACCATCACCGTCTGCATCGATAAACACATCGTTTACCGCAGGTGTCGAGTCGACGAAATATTTGTGGGTGTACTCATAGCTGAGTAGTTCCGTAATTTTCCGACTGTAGGTATTCGTCATCAAATTGTCCGGTACGTAGGCAATTTCCTCGTCGCCTGTCTCGGCGTCAAATCCGTGCAACATACCGTCATTCGCCGCGACATAGACGATCGCTTGCCGAACCTCATTCGCCTGCCTGAATGATGAGTAGAGTGGCGATTGAGGAAAAGGCTCAACGTCGCGACCCAATCGAGACGGCGCGCCGATAAATGTGGGCGCCGAGTGCACGAGATCACCCATTCGACCTTCAACTTCAGGACGTTCCCGCAAGTTGCCATCAGGGCGCTCGTTATCATTTTCACCCCGCAGATAACCAACTCGTTCGCTCACTTCCAGGTCCTGCTCGGCTTGAGTCGCCCCGCTATCAGAGATAAACGCAGCTCGTTGAGGATCATTCAGCGTGGCAGGTCTGAAAGGGATCCCCTCGGCATAAGTCAAACTGAGTGGATCTCTGTCAAGGGTAATAATCACTCGGTTGTCAGGATCGACCAAATCAAGTCGTTGTGCTGCGCTCCAGGTAACCTCCTCGTCAACAACCCCATCACCATCAATTCCCTGAGCCACTAGATCGCCAGTGTTATTTTTCGTGTTGTAGAAGGAACGGAATATCAGGGTATCTTCCTGGATCTCCTGGGAGTTAAAACTCACTGCTGATGCGGCTCCACTACCCTGCTGGAATTCCTCGAATGCAGACACCAGTGCCTTGGACAGGGTAGCCGCACTACCTGCGCTCACGAATATACCTCGGCCATTCAGTGCAGCATGACGCATATCATCGATCTTGGTCGCAGTGCTCGTGGGATTATCCCAGTTAAACGATTGGGTGTAGTCCGTCGGTATATCGTCTTCCTCAACCGTGCCAACCACACCGAAACCAATCACATAAGTCTTCATATGCTGATGCATCAATACGTTGTCACTGTCTTCAAAAGCATCTTCTGCGGCACCATCTATGTCTCGTGCTGAAGTCGGCACCTCATTGAGCAAGGTGGGGTGAAGATCCCGCTCATAGTAGTGCATCGCAACGTCAGCTAACGAATTGTCATAGCCACCGGCATAGCGACCAGCATCAAACTCAGTGTCTGTTGGGTCACCGCTGTCGGTATCATCGTCTGCGTCACCAATAAAGGGACTACGACCGGTCCAGGCGCCGTCGGAGATTAACAGGGCAAAGTTCTGCTGGCAGTTACCCGCCGGTGCAGCGAAGACGGGGCATCCATTCTCGCCAGGCAAGGTGTCTTGACCACTGTTAAAGATGTCATTACGTCGGCATTCGAAGTGTCGACCAGCATCTCTCAAAGCTCTTCTAAGCGGCGTGCCACCATTGGCACCAGTCAGATAAATAGCATCTAGCAGTGCAGCTTTAGCGCCAGTCCGCACAGAACTATTCATCGATTCAATCGGGGTCTGGCGGGTCGCACTGTTCAACTTGCCATAGCCGATTCTAATATTTTTTGAGCCTGCAACGACTTTGCCAAGCGCCGATTTTGACGTGTACTGACGATTGCGCGAATAGGTAAACCAGTTGGCAAAGTTCTGCAGTTCTTCGGTGAAAGAACAGAAACCCGAAACCTCTATGCAGTCTGTACGCCCAGAGCCCCTGGGGTAGGTATCAGACCCGCCTTCGGAAGCTGGTCGAATTTCAACCAATATTCCCTCGGAGGTGTCTGGATGGGTGCTTGGCGACGGGGATTTATCCATGTTTCCGTCGCCATTTTTATCATCCCAAATGTAGTGTCTGGGCAGGTAATGATCGCTCGTCGTAACGTTCCTGATTCTCCCGTCGAATATGGCTCTGCCACCGTAGCTCGTTTCGTCCCGGAGGTTCGTCCGATGTCCACCCGGCGACATCGGATTGTGCTTCGCGGCGGTTGGGTCTGCTTGTGGGAAATCCACATTATCAGGGTTCACGCCATCCCATGGGTCATAGCGAACAGCCGGGTTGTAGTAAATCTTGTTGTATTCGGAGTTTCGCAGCCTCCACAAACCCTGGTTCGGCGCTCTCTCTTCACTGGGCGCTACAGAACTTGAGTACTGGTTCGTGGCTTTCAACACATAGAGGAGATAATCACCGGTCGGAAAGAAATATTTACCGGAAGTCTGATCGGTCATTATATCCCAGTTCATTGAACCGGAATCATCATTCACGATAAGTACATTCGCTTCGGGACCCACTGGCAACTCCAGCGGGGTGTCAGCCAAATCAAAGTTCACTTCGACCACGGAATCTGACAATCCTTCCGCGGCGCCTTGAATGGGATCGATGATAATCGAGACCAGCACATCAAAAACACAGGTATCAACAGTTGGCACAAGCGTTTCACAGACGTCGAACAAGAAGCTATCAGAGCCCGCAAAAGCCGCTGACGGTCGATAATTAAAACTACCATCGTTTAAAAAGGGTGGAATCAACTGACCATTTGTGGTTACCGCTGAGTTAAAAAAGAAGAACAGGCCGTCGGGTTGCGGATCTCCCGGCCCGGGTGCGCAGTCCGGGTCGAACGGATCACAACCGAGACCATCCACCTGAGTATTATCAACACCGGTTACAAAAGTCACCAGACCTGCATCTGCATCGACGATCAAATCGTCCGCCTGATCCATGGTATAGATAATATCTGCGGGAATTCGCGGCAGATCGTTTACCGGGTTAACCAGGACTGTCACGGTGCCGCATCTGGCATCTGAAGGAGGCGTGAATGCCGCTTCAGCATCTATGGATGCATCCTGTATACAGTAGGTGAACGAGTCTTCGCCGTTAAAGTCCAAACCTGGCTTGTACATGATCGACCAATTATTAATGCCTGCCGCGTCAATGCTGGTATTGGATGTCTCATCATCCAGACATCCTGGCTGGGCACAGCCCACCTCGCCGTTAATTTGCGTCAGGAAGTCGCCCGTGTTGTCTCTGTCCGCCAATCTGGATGTTGATCTCCAGGTATGAGTCGCGCCAGTTGTGTCCGTAATTGTAGTACCCGCGATAAGCACCAGTGTCGGTGCGTCCCCGAGATAATCATTCGCCACAACATTAAAGATCAGTTCACCTGAGTCCTCATCAATGATCAACGTTGGGAAATCGTCATAATGATCGTCTGCGGCCACTGGCGTGTCATCACCGACAGCCGCTACCGTGATTCGGAATGACTCTTCATCAAACAGCGGCACTGCCGCGGCGGGTAGTTCCGGTGGTCGACCCTGGTCAGTTGCACGAATCGTAATATCGAGATAACCGTGCGCATCCTGTGCGAGTTGAATAGCCATTGAACTGCTGGTCGTCTCGTAGACAGTTCTGCGCCCGCCCGCAACCGGTACATCCTGTATTTCACTGATAACGGTGAAGGGTAAATCGATGTATACGGAATCTACATCTTCAATAGCAGGGACATCATCGATGGTAATCGTGTAGGTCTGAGAGTCATCTGAAGGGTCGCTATCTAAATCAATATCGGCGTCTTCGAATGCTGCATTCAAAGGTAATGGAATATCTGCAGAATCTTCATCTACAGTCATATTCGTATAGGTACCGTCGATATAAATAGGCGCATCATTTTGTGAGTTCACGGTAATTGTGAAATCCAAATCTACGCTGGAAATGTTGCTCGCCGGATCCGCCGAGTCAGTCACTCTGATTTTTATATCGGCTGTACCATGTTCATCTTCCGGGCTGTAAATAACCAAATCACTACCAACGACGGTCACATCAACGAGTGTCGCGTTCGAATTGCTCAGGACAACAAAGGATATGCTGTCGTTGTCATCACCAGTGCTCGCGTCCTGCAAGCCGTCTTCATCGATATCCAGGTCAATGAAGAAGCTCTCCATAGAAATTGTTAGCTTGGAGAATTCCGTTTGATCGCCTTCATCATAGGTAACTCCAGCAGCAGCAAACGCCGTACCGGCTGCGGTCAAGGCAGGCTGGTTGTCATTGAGAGGATTAATATCGATGGTAACCAGAACACCAATATCTTCGAAGGTGCCATCGCTGACAGTGTAGGTCTGTGTGACCTGGAACTTCTCAACGGTATTGTCTGCTGTGGCAACAAATGTAGCCGTGCCATCAGCGGCAATTGTTAGCGAGCCAACTGTGACTGCATCAGCGATAAGATCCTGAGCAACACCAACCTTGACAGGGTCACCTGCCACTGCAGATACTGTCAATGTTTCTGCAGGCAAATCATCGTCAATATCGTCTGTACCTTCTGTCAGCACATTGAATACGAGCGTGTCGAGCTCATCGACTGACACCACATCGAGAATACCAACCGGTGAGTTGTCGTTTATCGGATTCAAATCAATCGTGATGATCGCTGTGTCACTTTTGATTGGCGTGCCGTCGTCCGTCACGGTAACTGTTGGCGTAAAGTCAGCCTGCGCCTCCCGGTCCAGATCACCGGTACTTGCAACCGTTATAACGCCTGAATTATCGATATCAAAAGCTGAGCCGGTGATTTCATAAGTCAGTGCCTGAGTACCAAGAGCAAATTCAATGTCAGTCGCAATGACAGTACCGACAACGGTGCCATTGTCTGTATTCTCGTCCACATCAAAGGTCTGATCATCCACAACGGGCGTATCATTCACGTCGTTAATCGTGATTGTCACTACAACGTTGGAACTGGGGTTAGTGCCAACAGGGGCATTAGGGGGGGTATAGCTGGCAAAAACGGTAAAGGTTCCTGCCGTTACACTATTGGCCGTTGGATCAAACCGAACACCATTTGCAGCTTCATCAACTGTTATGTGTTCGTCGATGAGGATTTCTGCACCGCCATCACTAGCGGTTAGGAAAAGTTTTCCGCCAGTTATCGCTGGAAACAAAAAATGTTTGGTTAAAGCGTCGGCGCCTGGACCAATTGTTATAACTGGAGAAAGCGTATCTTCATCCGTGCTGGTGTCTGAAACAACCGGATCAGCCGCGGCCATCGCGCCGCTCGCGAATAGCAGCAACCCGGTACAGATAAAGAGGTTGAAACTCTTAAACAACCAGCTGGATCTACGTTCTTTCATGATTTCACCTTGCGTTCCAATCACGGATTTTTTTTGCTTATGAACAGGTGCCCCGCTATTACAAAGCGCGGCACCGTGAATATAGCCAGTCCAGGTGGCAAGGTGGGAGAGGATTGACCGAGTGGTCGAAATAGCTGCTCGAAAGGTGTTTCCAGGGTTTCAGCAACTAAAATCGCTTGCCGTAGGTCGCCTGAATCATCACTTGTGCGGCGGCTGTGCCCCCTGTACCCCTGGCCGTAACCCGGAAGATCTGGGTGCGACCGGAGCCTGTATCCTGGCCAATATTGTCAAGATTCAGGGCATCTGCATCTGAAATCACGGTCTTAATGTGTTCCAGAATGTATTTTGGCTGACCGGCGACGCCGGTAATCGTAGTATCAGCTGCGCGAAAACCATCGCTGCCTGCCCAATCAAGTTCTCTCCAGTTCGGTGAGGTGCCGGGTTCCACTTCATAATAGAAACCATTGACCTCGCCACTGGCAGCATCAAAATCGGTCAGGGCGTTTAATGTCTCGAGATAGTCTTCACCATCACGTACTGCAGATTCCGCAGCCTGAAATGCCATATTCGCGTCGTTTGCATTTCTGGCCATTCTTTGCTGTAACGAGGTCGTCTGGATCGAGGAGACACCGAGCAATGTGAGTAACAACAACATGACAAGGCTCATCATCAACACGATGCCTTCCTGTCTCTTTCTGTTTAATTTCATAGTCATTCGCCTAGCTGCTATTTCTCAGCAGAACGGTTTGCGTAAAGGATCGTCTCATCAAACCATCAATGCCATTGGTTGGCTCTCCGGCATAACAGGTCTGGACATCACAAGTATGTGTTGGTGTTGTTAACCCGCCAACATCATCTATGGTGTTGGCTACCACCGTGATTCGAATGGTTGACACATCCTTCCAGTCCGCCACTTCATTCGCGAAGAGGTATTGATTGGGGGTTTTATCACCATCGTTGGAGACACCAAATAGTAGTTGAAGATCTTCAATACCTTCAACAAGTTCCACCGGTATTGTCGTACCCGATTTGCGCCACAATGACAGTGGTATATTGCCACTTGAATTTTCACCACTGCCTGGAGCGATGTAGTAAATGTTGGTGTCTATCGGGCTGAGAAACGCGTCTGATTCGAAACTGTTCTTTATGGCCAGCGTATCAAATTCATTCCGCCAAAGGTCTGTAGAGTCACGTGAATGCTCGATCGTAATATTCGGCGCATTGGTCGCATCATCTATGTCTGTGACATGAAATATGGTGGCCTTTTCACAATCGTGGATGATAGCCAGGTCCCACTGACTAAACCCCAGTCCTGCTACACCATCTGGCGGAGCGACTACCTGGATATCTTCCCTGGACGTGGGCATATGGATAGCCAATCGTACCTCGATATCTTGTTGGTCAATATTGCGCAGGGTTAAAATATCCGTCCCTGTGATGATCTTATCGGTATCTATACCGGTACCATTGACAAACACGTTCGAATTGGTGCTGCCTATTGTGCTCGGTAAATCATCCAGGTTGGGCGACCAGATATTAACTCCTACCGCGTCGTATCCCTGAACCCCGAATCTCAAATCAAATTCATAGGGCATGTCATCGATTACACCGATGGTCCAATAGAGCTGCTGATTATTGGAAAAGCACCCTCGATATCCAGCTTTCCGGACATCACGGCTGATAAAATCAAGTGCAAACCGGGCGGATTCCTGCATCCGGGATTGCCCCATCATCAGGCTGTAGGTTTCAGTGTTCGCGCTCATAAGCTGCACGATACCCACGGTAATAATTGATCCTATTGCCAATGAAATCATCAATTCAACCAGGGAGAGACCTTTTTGGAAGACGAGGTTCATCAGTCGGTCCTCGTCCTCAATGAGATTTGTGATGTCGTACCATCTCTATTATCGACCCATCTAATGACAGCGCAGGTCTCACCGGCTGCAACTGCGCAAAGCGTGTCATCATCATTGTCAACTATTGCTCCCTGACCTGTGGGTAAAGATCCGAAAATACCCAGGGTTGTGCATATCGGGTAGGTCGAGCCGTCGCTTTTGGTGGAATTGATGGAACATTTCCATTGAGCGATATCAAAATCTTTCATTTGTGCAGCCGTACAAACGTTCGAAACACAATTGGCAGAGGTTGGAGGATCATCGTCAAAATCTTCACCCGCATAATCCTGAACCGGATTGGCTCTCATTCGATCCATAATATCGTTGCCGAGTTGCAGCGCTTCGCCGCGTAACATCGAACTCCGGTTTTGTTGCAGGCTAATCACCTGCATGCCTGCCACGCCCAGAATGCCAACCGACATGATGACCAGCGAAACCAGTACTTCGATCAGTGAGAATCCTCGTTGTTTTCGCAATAATTTCATATCAACAGTCCGGTTGCACAGAAGGCACCGGGTCACCGGCCTCGGCTTCTCGCCATGACTTGGCGCGACCAATCAACGCAACCTGTATGCGACGACCAAGCTGACCATCAAGACAAAGATCGAAATATCTTTGTTGATTGTCGGTACCGCTTAGCCCGCCCATGCCACTGAACTGGATAGAAGTTCTGGGCGAATTCCAGTCGCCGCCACCTGCTGCATTATCTATTCCGGCCAGGGTGGCGTTTCCCTGTAGCGCCGGGAATCGCCTGAGAACGGGGTCATCACAATCACCCGGGCTGCCTAAAACAATACAATAACCACCACCGAATTCATCACCAACAGATGAGGCTGCTGCTTGAATGCTGACGATGCCGCCAACTCGACTAGCCTCGCTCCTGGTAAGATTGATCGCCAATATCAAATCATTAGTCTGTGTCGCCAGCCTGTTTCTGGCTACCATGTTCTGGAAGCCAGGCAACGCCAGGGAAGAGCCGATGCCGATCACAACGACGACAACCATCAGTTCGACCAATGTAAAGCCTTTAGTGATTTTCATAGAATTTCCACGTAACCCTTTCCGTCGTGCGGAATGGTCAACTTCAAATTCTATAGAAGTGCCTGACCACCAGGCCACGGTGCCGATAAACGGGAATATTCTGGCGACAAATGGTCGATTTTTTACAGAACCCGGGTCGTACCGTCGGCATCGAGCTCGTAACACCTGTCATTACAACTCCCATCGACCGGGGTCGCACGAATCGTGTAGGTACTGGCATCGGCCGTCGGCACTGTCAGTGTGTATTGTCGTGAAGCCTGTAGCCCGTCAGAAGGAGACCATAAAGTGCATTGTGCTGCACCCCCGACATAGGTGAACCCATTGGAATAAAAGCGATCAAGCGATAATGCGCATATTCTTACATCCGCCTGCGCCTGGCCGTGATAGGTATCTTGTATGTATCCCTGATAACTGGGGTAGGCAATGGCACTGATAATGCCAATTACACCAACAACAACCATGAGCTCAATTAGGGAAAACCCTTTTATCTTCATGAGTTCACCTCACCTTAAGTATCGCTATATTATGCGCTATCGTGAATCAGTGCTGCAATTCACATGAGTAGCCTCTGATCAGCGGCTCCCTAACCCCGAACAATTTCATCGGAAATCTGCTCAACCTGAACAATTTCCACGGAGAACACGAGATCCTTGCCAGCTAATGGATGATTAAAATCTACTTTGACTGTCTCGTCAAAGACCTTTGTGATCACACCAGGTAGCTCACTGCCGTCTTTGTTGGAGAATGAAACAACCAACCCTTCAATTAACTCCAGATTTTTTGAGAACCCCTGTTTCTTCATGACATGGACGTTTTCTTCATTCGGCTCGCCAAATCCTTGTTCAGCACGTATCGCGAATTGCTCTTTACCACCGGCTCGCATGCCAAACATTGCCTTCTCGAACCCAGGCAACAAGCTGCCATCCCCAACTTCAAAGGTCGCAGCTGCATCACCGGTACCGTCGATCAACTCACCATTTGTCAGGGCTAGAGAGAAAATTAATGTCACCCGGGTTCCCGGGCCAACAGGCGGGCTCTTAATCAGACGTTCCCTAGTCAAGATTTTTTTCCTCATTTCGATGCACCAGCATATCCAGGATAAGTAGTCCCGCGCCAATGGTAATTGCGCTGTCTGCAATGTTGAATGCGGGGAAATAGTAACTCTCGTAATAGACCACAAAAAAATCCACGACGTATCCTTGCAACGCTCGATCACACAGGTTCCCCAGAGCCCCGCCCAGAACAAATGTCAATCCGTAGGCCAAAAGCTTCTGTTCACGATAAATTCGCCACAACCAAACACCGATGAAAAGGCTCACCGAAGTCGAAATAAAAACCAGGAACCAGCGCTGCCACCCGCCCGCATCGTGCAGAAAACTAAAGGCAGCACCCGTGTTGTGCAACACCGTCAGCTTAAAAACCGGAAGAATTTCAATGGATTGACAATAACCAGGAACACACAGGGGTATCAATGAACTCACATAGGTTTTAGTAAGCTGGTCCAGGAAAACCAGGATGGCGGTTATCGAAAAATAGTACCACACTGCTATTTTCTCGCCAGAAAGAATTGTTTCGCTCGATCAATGTCAGCAAAGATGGCTCTTTTCAATTCCTCTATACCATCGAACTTTTTCTCTTCCCGAATCTTGTAGCGAAAAATGACTTTTACTGCATGGCCATAAACTTCATCCATAAAGTCGAACAGGTGTACTTCCAGGATGGGCTTCAATGTCTTCTCACCAATCGTCGGCCTCACACCAACATTTGCAACCCCTTGCAGTAACCTGTCTCCCAAATACGCTTCGACTGCAAACACACCTGTAATAGGTGCCACGTATCGATGCAACTGAATATTGAGAGTCGGTACACCCAGTGTGCGGCCAATCTGGCGACCATACACAACCTTGCCGGAAATCGCGTAAGGGTATCCAAGCAAATCTTCCGCTAGTGCAAAGTCTCCATCTGCCAGGCATTCACGTATCCGCGTACTGCTCACACGCAGTCTTTCAAAGGCAATGGTATAGAGATTAACGACATCAAAGCTATTTCGTTCCCCGGCTGATAACAAGTGACTGAAATCACCACTTCTATCATGGCCAAACTGAAAATCGTCCCCTACGAAAAGCGTCGATACCTGAATATCTTCCGTCAGAACCCGCACAAACTCGTCCGCGGTCATGGCCCGTGTTTTTTCGTCAAACTTGAAGCACAACACATAGTCAATACCGTGATCCGCCAGCAATTCAACTTTCTCCCGGAAGCGGGTCAGTCTGGCTGGCGCATTGTAGATATCAAAAAATTCCTTTGGCTGCGGCTCAAAACATACGAGCATGGAAGGAGCACCTAGTGCCATCGCCCTTGCGTTGACCTTGGTCAAGATGGCCTGATGGCCTTTATGTACACCATCAAAATTACCCATCGTCACCACTGCACCACGATGTTTGGGTTTCAGGTTAATGAGACCTCTTATCACTTCCATTATCGCACCAACTCTCGAAATCGAACGCCTGTCACCAACAGCATCAATGCATAAACCGCTGCGCCTGCCGCACAGATTGATAGCATGTAGGCGAGTCGGACCAGAAAACCTTCACTCAACCAGAAGGACATCTCCGGCACAATGAGATAAAGGCAGGCGAACATTGCACTGGCGGAAAAAATGACTTGTGCTAAAAATTGCCGCCAACCCGGTTCAAGTTTGAGAATATCGCCGCTGCGCAAACCGATATATAGCAGTCCCGCATTAAGAAATGCAGAAAGGCTGGTCGCCAGCGCCAGACCAACATGCTTGAATTGCCAGACGAGCATCAAATTTAAAACCATATTGGTAACCAACGCGATGACACCATAACGCACTGGTGTTTTCGTATCCTGCCGAGAAAAATAACCTGGCGCGAGCACTTTAACGATCATGTGCCCGAGCAAGCCCACCCCGTATGCCGCCAGGCTAAGTCCCGCCATGCTCACATCTCGTTCGTTAAGTTCACCCTGATAGAAAAGCGTCGCAATCAGTTCTTCGGACAAGTAGACGAGTGCGACGGTTGCGGGCACGCCAAATAATATCACTGACCTCATAGCCCAATTCAGCGTTTGCGAAAAGGCGTCCGGCTTGTTGGCCGCATGTTCCTTTGACAGGCCTGGCAAAATCACCGTGGCGACCGTGATTCCGAAGAGAGCCAGTGGCAACTCCAGCAAGCGATCTGAATAGTACAACCAGGACAAACTTCCAGTTTCGAGAAATGAAGCCAATAAGGTGTCCACCAGCAAGTTGATCTGACCCACAGATGCACCAAAAATCGCAGGCAGCATCAACGCAAATATCTTTCTTACCCCTTCATCCCCAAAATCGACCCGGGGGCGAGGCATAACCTGCAGCTTCACCAGGAAGGGTACCTGGAAAGTGAGCTGGGCAACGCCAGCGATAAGCACACCCCAGGCCAACGCCATCACCGGCTCGGCAAGATGCGGACGCAAGAAAACGGCACAGGCAATGAGCGATACATTGAGCAGAACAGGTGTAAATGATGCAACTGCGAACTTTCCATAAGTATTCAAAATCGAACCAGAAAGGGCCGTCATTGAAATGAGCAGCAGATACGGGAAGGTCAATCGCAACATATCGACCGCCAATTCAAACTTGGCAGTGTCACCGTGATAAATAAAGCCGGGAGCAAACACACTAATGACAACACTGGCGCCTAACACGCCAATCAGGGTTACGACCAATAAAGCGATTCCCAGGGACCCCGTAGTCTTGTCAATCAGCGCTTTTATTTCAGGCCTGGTCCGCTGCGTTTGATATTCTGCCAATACCGGCACAAAGGCTTGAGAAAATGCGCCTTCCGCGAACAAACGGCGAAAGAAATTCGGGATTCTAAAGGCCAGGAAAAAGGCATCCGCACCCGCAGCAGCCCCAAAAAAGTAAGCGATCGTCATATCCCGAATTAAGCCAAAAATTCGAGATATCATTGTCATTGCGGACACGACCATGCTGGATTTCAGCATCCCCGCTTTTTCCGTTGAGCCCGCGTTTTCCATAGTTCTTCTTAATTCCTGAACATCACATCTTCGCACAGGGGCGTTGCAAATTGTTTGACAAAACCTCGCTGAATCGGCATGATTCGCGCCTCTTTTTTCCAGACCAGGTACTCACTCAGTGGCAAACACAGCACAATCCAAAAAAAGGGCTCGCCAAAACGAATCCCGCCGTCGTCACAATGCCAGCCAACGCTCAGCATTCAGGACCGCTATTAAAAAGACAGTAGCTGCGGTTGAAGCCGGTGATTATGAAACAGCCACCGCCGCTTACCAAACAGCAGTACCCATCATTGATCGGGCTGTTTCTAATCGCATTATTCAGAAGAACAAGGCTGCCAGGCATAAATCCAGGCTGAACGCCCGGATAAAGGCACTCAAGGCCTAGGGAACGTCTGATTAAGGTCTATTTTCGCCATAACAGCGTCAGAGTCGTACTCAAAAATTTGTTAACTTAGATCATGTTTACAAATTTCCTCCGCTCGCCTCTTCCGGTGTGCCGGACCACTTGTTCTGACAAAAATATCCTCTTAATCAGAGGTTCCCGAGTAGCGCCCTGTTTGGTTTTTTTCGCTAAACCAGCACCAGATTGTCGCGGTGGATCAACTCTTCCTCAGCGACATAACCCAGCACAGCTTCAACTTTTTCGCTTGATAGGCCGATAATGCTGCCAGTTTCCTGATGATTGTAGTTAATCAGGCCCCGGGCAATATTGTTTCCCTGCGTGTCTACACACGCAACCGTATCTCCTCGAGTGAATTCACCCTCCACCTTCACAACACCAACAGGCAATAGTGAGCGTCCTTGCTTCTCAAGGACCAGGCAGGCTCCGTCATCAAGTACCAGGGTTCCTTTTACCGGCAAATGGGCCAACCACTGTTTCCGCGCTATGAGAATTTCCCTGTCCGCACGAAGAAGTGTCCCGGTTACCATGCCTGTGGAAAGTTCCTTTATTACACCTGGCCTGCGGCCAGAGGCGATCACTGTATTGGCACCACTTCTGGAAGCAATCCTTGCAGCCCGAATTTTTGTCACCATGCCGCCGCGGCCCAGTAAAGAACTGCCACCCGCCATCTGGTCGAGCCGCTTGTCACTGGCAGACATTTCCTTAACAAGTTCGGCCAGTGGATTCGTCGTGGGGTTTTCTTCTAACAAACCCTGCTGATCCGTCAGCAGTAGAAGGGTATCGGCTTCAATCAAATTGGCGACCAATGCGGCTAGCGTGTCGTTGTCTCCAAACTGAATCTCATCAGTTACAACCGTGTCATTCTCATTGATGACAGGAACAACGCCCAGATCTAACAACTGTTTCAGAGTGCTCTTCGCATTGAGATAACGCTCCCTTGATCTTAGATCATCATGGGTAAGCAATATTTGTGCAGTATGCAAGGCATGTTGTTGAAAAGCGGATTCGTACATCTGTACCAGACCCATCTGGCCAACCGCGGCAGCGGCCTGCAGCACATGGATTGAATGTGGACGTTCTTTGAGTCCCAGGCGTTGCATTCCCTCTGCGACCGCGCCGGATGAAACCAATACCAATCGATACCCCTGGGCACGCAACTGTGCAAGATCATCAACCCAGCCTTGAACAAGACTATGATCAATGCCGGTGCCGCCATTCGTCAGCAGGGAACTCCCGACTTTGACTACCCAGGTTGTGCCTGCGCGAAATGCGTCAGTCATGGCTCGTAGGTCACTGTCACATCATGATCATCGTCTTCGTCATCATCGCCTTTGTTCAGGCGGCGATTGCGGCGTTCTTCTCTTTTGCGTAGCGAGAACTCATGCACTTCATCTCGAATTCTCCGGTCGTCCTCATCAGCATTTTCCAGTGTCGCAAAATACTCTGCAATGGCATTCATCAGGTCCGCTGTGCCGGTCACGGTGACTGAGGAGATAGCAAAGTAGTTTTCCACACCCAGCTTCACGGCAACCCTGCTCATCAGGGTTTCTGCCTCTTGCGTTCCTAAAAGATCAAGCTTGGTAAAAACAAGCCAACGGGGTTTGTCGGCAATGCCCCCACTGTACTTCGCCAGTTCCTGCTCAATCACCAGGCAGTTATCCAGGGGGTCAGTTCCATCCAGGGGCGCAAGATCCAGTAAATGCAGCAATAGGCGCGTTCGCGACAAGTGCTTCAAGAACTGCACACCTAGCCCGGCGCCATCTGCCGCGCCCTCGATGAGCCCAGGAATATCGGCAATCACAAAACTCCGCTCATGATCAATTCTGACCACACCCAGATTCGGCACCAGGGTAGTAAACGGATAGTCAGCAATTTTTGGGCGCGCAGCTGACACGACGCTGATCAAGGTTGATTTGCCTGCGTTTGGTAAACCCAGCAACCCAACATCAGCAATAAGCTTGAGCTCCATGCGAAGATGCCGAATTTCACCCGGCTCTCCAGCCGTGGTCTGGCGCGGCGCCCGATTCGTGCTGGATTTGAACCGGGTATTGCCCAATCCACGTCGACCACCACTGGCAATGAGTAATCGTTCGTCTGTGCCTGTTATATCACCCAGGTGCTCATCGGTCTCTTCATCAAACAGACTCGTACCAAGGGGAACGCGGATAAACATGTCACTGCCTTTTGCCCCGGTTTGATCTTTACCCTTACCACCCTCTCCCGTTTCCGCCCGAAAATTAGGCTGGAATCGGAAATCCACCAGGGTATTCAGTGATTTGTCGCCGACCAGATATATGCTGCCGCCATGTCCACCATCTCCGCCGTCCGGGCCACCCCTTTCAATATACTTTTCACGACGAAAGGACAGACATCCATTGCCACCCTTGCCTGCCTCCAACTTAATGCTCGCTTCATCGACGAATTTCATGGTTTCATTTTCTTTTATGTAGCGGTGTAGGTGACACCAGTATAAGTTACATCCAAAAAAAAGCCCTGTCGTTGACAGGGCTTTTTAATCTTCAAAATTGATTACGCCTGGGCCACGACATTGACATATTTGCGTTGCTTTGGACCTTTCACGGTGAACTGAACGACACCAGCTGCCTTGGCAAAGAGGGTATGGTCCCTACCGCAACCAACATTAGCGCCAGGGTGAAATCGGGTGCCACGCTGGCGAACAATAATATTGCCAGCAATCACTTCCTGGCCGCCATAAATCTTCACTCCCAGGCGTTTCGATTGCGAATCGCGCCCATTACGGGTACTACCACCTGCTTTCTTATGCGCCATCTTTACTTGCCTCCGCTAATCTCTTTGATTTTTACTTCCGTGTAGTACTGACGGTGCCCTGCCTGCCTTCGATAATTCTTACGACGTTTCATTTTGATGATGGTAATTTTGTCGCTTCGGCCATGACGCACGACTTCAGCTGTGACTTTACCACCTTCAACATAAGGTGTGCCGATTTGAACGCTTTCGCCTTCACCGATCATCATCACCTTGTCAAAATCGACGGTGCTGCCTTCATCAACATTTAGTTTTTCCAGCTTCAGAACCTCACCTGGCTCAACCCGGTGTTGTTTGCCGCCACTTTCTATTACAGCGTACATGCTTTGAATCTCTATCAGTTTTCCGCACTCAAGCGGATGTAAGATAAGCCGCAGGGAACCTGCCACTTTCAGGACGCGCAATTCTAAGGCAAGACAGTGTCCGTAGCAAGCGGCTTTTGGTCATTTTGCTTGACACCTGAATTGCCCCAACCTAGCATTCACACCCTCTCTATCACAGCATTAGACCGGCGCCGCGCGTTCATGACTTACCCCTTTCTCACTGCCGTTCAGGACGATTTTCAGGCTGTTAACGACGTAATTACCTCAAATCTGGACTCAAATGTCCCGCTTGTCGAGGAAATATCAGCCTACCTGATCGAAGCCGGTGGGAAGCGCCTCAGGCCTTTGCTGGTGCTATTGTGCGCTTTGGCCTGCGGATACACCGGCCGGCAGCACATAAAGCTGGCGGCTGTCATTGAATTCCTGCATACAGCCATGCTGCTGCACGACGATGTCGTGGACGACTCCAGCCTGCGCAGGGGGCGCAAGACCGTGAACGCCGAATGGGGCAATGCACCCAGTGTCCTGGTTGGAGACTTCCTGCATTCGCGCGCCTTCGAAATGATGGTCGAAATCGGCGATATGCGAGTCATGAAGATTCTATCTCGCGCCACGAATATTATTGCCGAGGGGGAGGTTCAGCAACTCTGCAATATTCGTAATCCGGGAATCACAGAAGAAAACTACCTGGAAATCATCTCTCGCAAAACCGCCATGCTATTTCAGGCTGCATCCCACAGCGCTGCGGTTCTAGCTGGCGCTTCCCCAAAATCGGAACACGCACTGAAAATTTACGGCTTGCACCTGGGCGTTTCGTTTCAATTAATCGATGACCAACTCGATTACCGTGGAAGCACTACTGTACTCGGTAAAAACGTCGGAGATGACCTCGCAGAAGGGAAAGTTACGCTTCCACTGATTATCGCCATGAGAAATGGTTCCCCTGAGCAGCGCGAATTCATTCAACAGGCAATCTTAAACGGTGGCGTTGAAAACCTGGAACCCGTCATTGAGATCGTTCGAGAGACGGCCGGGCTCAGTTACACGGTGAACCTGGCGGATAAAGAAAGAGTAAAGGCACTGGAATGTCTAAACAACGTGGAGGCATCGATCTACAAGGATTCAATGGAGACGTTAATCAACTTTGTCGTAGATCGCCGATACTAAATTGGTCTGCCACAGTTCGTGTACTTCATGAGTAGGATTCTGGAAGCTATCAGCTGCACTCAGCAGCATAAACTGCGGGCTGTTTAGCAAATGTCTGACTACTGATACTCATTCAGGAATTTCCACACATTCCAGCGAGTTTTGCAGATCGAAATTTGACCGCTATGGAGCGCAGAGCAGACGTGACTCGTAATTGAAGAAAATGGTAGCTACCGACCCACAGCGGAAGTTCTCCCACTCGTTTTCTCACTTGTTCTGCAGCTTAATCGGGCACGCTTTCGCACGCGTGCAACAGCCCTAGGCAAGTCGGTGAATAACAAAATTACAATAAACGTGATAACCGTACACTACGCTTCCTTTAGTACCTTTCTTCCTTTGTGCTTCTGGAAGAGGTGCTTGCTATTCTACGGCCCTAGGTTGTAACCCTGTTCGTCGTGAAGCACAAGATCGAGTCCGATGTCCTCTTCTTCATCTATCACACGCAGTCCAATAGTCATTTCGAGTCCCTTAAGGATGACGAAGCTGACGAATCCGCAATAAACGATCGTCGTCGCAACACCGACGAACTGTTTGCCAACTTGCACCACCATCGTAGTGCCTTCCCCTAGCCCCACACCACCAAGGCCCGCATCGACAAACACACCAGTCAGCAAAGCCCCGATAATACCGCCGACGGCATGTACCCCGAAGACATCAAGGGTGTCATCATAACCGAGACTACGCTTAAGCTTCACAACGGCCAGGTAGCAACCGAAACCTGCGGCAAGGCCAATCGCCAGAGCGCCCATTGGTCCGACGAAACCGGACGCTGGGGTAATGGCCACCAGCCCCGCGACGGCACCTGAGACCATTCCTAGGGCACTTGGCTTGCCGTGGCTAATCCACTCTGAAAACATCCAGGTGAGGGCTGCGGCTGCGGTGGCGATCTGCGTCACGGCCATGGCCATGCCAGCAGTGCCGTCAGCCGCCAGTTGGCTGCCAGCATTAAAGCCGAACCAACCTACCCACAACATAGCCGCTCCGACTACAGTCAGCACGATATTGCTCGGCTTCATGGGAGTGCCAGGGTAACCGGTGCGTTTTCCTATCACCAGCGCTGCCACCAACGCGGCGACACCGGCATTGATGTGTACCACCGTACCACCAGCAAAGTCCAGTACACCGAGCTCGCCGAGCCAACCCCCGCCCCACACCCAATGGGCAATCGGCGCGTAAACCAAGGTGACCCAAAGCCCCACGAACCAGAGTAACGCAGAGAACTTCATGCGCTCAGCGAATGCGCCAACAATCAGGGCCGGTGTAATGATCGCAAAAGTCAGCTGAAACATGGAGAACACTGACTCGGGAATCGTACCGATGAGTGACTCCCTGCCGACCCCCATCATAAAACTCTTGCCCAGGTTGCCGATCAGTCCACCAATATCGTCACCGAAAGCGAGGCTATACAGATATAGGACCCACAAAATCGTTACCAGACAGGTAATCGCAAAACATTGCATCATAACTGACAGCGCATTCTTGGACCTGACCATACCCGCGTAGAATAGTGACAGTCCGGGTATCGTCATAAATAAGACAAGCGCTGTGGAGGTGAGCATCCAGGCTGTGTCACCGGAGTCCAGACCCTCCTGCGCGGCAGCAATCCCTGGAACCAAGGCTGCCAGTAGGCCATAGCTACCGACGAGAAGTCTCTTCAAGGTCATTCGTTTCATGGTTGTTCTCCTCCTCACGCTAGAGCGCCTGGTCGCCGGTCTCGCCGGTTCGAATCCGTGTGGCCTGCTGCAGATCGAAGACGAACACCTTGCCGTCGCCGATGTTACCGGTACCCGCGGCGTCGATAATGGCATCTACGACCTGTTCCGCCCGCTCATCAGCAACGGCCACTTCGATCTTCACCTTAGGCACGAAGGTCACATCGTACTCCGCGCCTCGATAGATCTCTGTGTGGCCCTTTTGACGACCAAATCCCTTAACTTCCGTTACCGTCATGCCTTCCACACCCGCCTCGCGCAACGCTTGACGAACATCATCCAGTTTACCCGGCTTGATTACTGCTGTAATAAGTTTCATCTGTATCTCCTCAGCTGAGCGGAGTTCTGATGTGGGATCTTGAAAACTACTCTTATCAAGACCGTACTTCAACCATTTCCGACATTCGTATCAGGAAAGTGAGAAGCGTTGTTCAACGCGAGAAGCGATTGTAGTGGCATAGTGAATTTGGCCGCTTAACAGGAGGTGATAATATCATCTCATCGATTAAGTGAGTTCAAAATGAAGAGCAAAAAGCGTCGTACATTTCTGACTATCGCTTTTATATACTTATCAAACGTACAAATGAGGCTAGTGATCCAGCTTAAATAACAGAAGTGTCTCTTAGCAATCAGGGCTGTGTGGTGCCATATGGGCTGACGTCACTCAATTGCTAATTTTGCTGACTGGATCTTATAGACGTGACCGGGCAAATATTAAGTAGGTTTCGCCTAGATCAATAATCTGAGAATTTTGAGCTTACTACTCGGCCGTTAAAATAAGTCGAGCGGCAATATAAATGGTTTTTATTTTGCCGTTTTCAATCAACACATCAAATATTTCTTGGCGCTTAGAAATTTCACCGTCAACGGTTTCTGTCATTTCCCAACCTGTGGTCACCCACTGCTGGAGCTTTCCATCTTTGTCAGTAAATTCATTGGCCATCGAATACCTGTGTTCCCATTTAGGGCTAGAGGTAGCAAACCAATCTTTTAAGAGATTTATTTGAGCATCT
>Ga0066376_10000627_pt1 | contig 33066 bp, 24 predicted proteins | sample Knorr_S15_td_Bot_FD_77009 | JGI IMG/M metagenome (GOLD analysis project Ga0066376, IMG submission 77009) | Marine microbial communities from Southern Atlantic Ocean transect - Knorr_S15_td_Bottom_ad_5009_LV_A | ecosystem: Environmental > Aquatic > Marine > Oceanic | place: Southern Atlantic... | reverse complement strand
TCCTGCTCGGATATTAGTTCGATATTTGTCTGACCTTGCTCGATAAGTGGAGATACGCCGAAAACCAAGGGAGCGGGAGTTGGTGTGGGAATTGGTGTCGGGACTGGCGACACTTTTCCGCGGATTCCCCAGGAAGGACTTGACCAATTGTTGATTCCGGGTGAAGAGCTGGACGAGGTAAGCCGTGTCTGGTTAGAACCATCGGGGTCCATTACCTAGATGCCAGCATCGGTGTCACGGCCTGACCCAAAGGCGATCTTCGAGCCGTCTGGAGACCAGAAAGGATGATCGTCACTATCAGAGTTGGTGGTGAGTCGTGTCTGGTTTGAGCCGTCTGCATCCATCACCCAGATCTCGGTGTTTGTACTTTCATGCCGTGACACAAAGGCGATCTTGGAGCCGTCTGGAGACCAAGCAGGCTTGTAGGCAGATATGGAGTCGGCACCAAGTCGTATCTGGTTTGAACCGTCTGAATCCATTACCCAGATATCGGAGATATTGGTGTTTTCATCCAGTGAATCCCAGGCGATCTTCGAACCGTCCGGAGACTGGCGGGAGTGCGAGGGAGTCGAACCCTCCGCGCACGTCGAAGGACGCACGCCAGCGGAGTTGAAGTCCGTGAGGCCCACCGGGACCCATCCACTCCCCTGCCATTTTTTGAACCCGACAAGAATATCGCGCGTTAGCGAATTTGGAACGAATATTTGGGCCGAGATGACCGGGATTACCGATCTGTGAACGGAGATTCTTACCAATTCGCGAGTTCAGACAGTGCCAACCCACCCTCGCGCCCAGAGGGCACCCGCCTCCCTGCTGGGGAGGGAGGAGTCGGAACTCACAACAAGCCACGAAAAAAGCCCCGGAAACAGCAGGTTTGCCACTTCCGGGGCTTACATAGATCGGTGCTGTATTAGACGGTCAGGGCTTCTTCGAGTCGTGACTTAAGCACGCTCTTCGGCACTGCCCCAACGATCTGTCCGACGGGTGCTCCGCCCTTGAAGATCAGTAATGTAGGAATGCTGCGCACGCCGTATTTGGCTGATGTCTGGGGGTTGAAGTCGACGTTCAGCTTGGCGAACTTTATTTTGCCGTCGTATTCGCTGGCCAGCTCTTCGACGACCGGGGCTATCATTTTGCAGGGCCCACACCATTCAGCCCAAAAGTCGACGAGTACCGGAATATCCGAGTCGATTACTTCTGCGTCGAATTCGGCGTCATTCACATCCTGCGGTTTTGCCATTCCAATTCGCCCCTTTAGCGATTTTCCAAACAGAGTCCAACTTTCAATAGTTGGCGGAGCGACCAGTCTCCGGGACTATCACTCGGAACATTAGATACAGTTTACTGCCTTATAGATGCAGCGTAACTATCGAAATTTCCCGGTCTAATCGGCTGCAGCGCCTGCTTCCTGTTCAACCGGGGCTGTTTCCAGTGTAACGTGCACGAGGCCCAAACCCGGCATTAGTGGCGCCCAGTCGTTCGCTTCGAGTTCGTGCATCCTGGTTGCCAGCTCACCGAACAGCGTCGTCGATCCCACAAGCCCCGGCTGTGGTGATTCATACACTGCTATGCCGCGCGCCAGCACGTGCCCATCGTCGGTTTTTACCTGGATCAGGTCGCCCTCATTGAATCCGGCTGCCTTTGCGTCAACGGGGTGTATCTGCACCTGTTGTTCTCGATCAATGTAGTTCATCTCATCCGGTTTTCGAATCTGCACATCGCGTTCGGGCTGAGTCAGGACACGGCCGGGAGCGAAGATCAGAGAGGCCGTCTTCACCGATTCTGCCAGTTCGTCGTAGCTGAGCGGGACGACAGTCATCTTTTGCGTGGCATCCGCATAGAGCATCGGCGTGCCAGTACCGGGTGAGGATTCGGCCGGCCATTGGATGCCACCGGACTGCAGGCCTGCGTGGGAAAGTCCCCCGTAGTTCGAAACGTTGCCGGCGATCTCGGCGAACACGTCCGACGCCGAATCGTGGGCAAATTCGGTACTGCCCATGGCACGCGCGATTCGGGCGATAGTTTCCCAGCCTGCAAGTTCCTCGTGCCGCGGTTCGGCGGTGACCCGCAGCAGTTGGACCCTCCGCTCGACATTCGTAACGGTGGACGTTTGTTCGGCGTAGGTGGCGGCGGGGAGTACGACGTCGGCATGTGCTGTGATTTCGGAATCGAACACTGCGGAAACGGCTAGGAAATCGAGGTTCCCCAGTGCAGCAGGCAGTCCTTCGAGCGCCGGTGAATAGCCCGACACGCCGTCGGCCATTACGAGCGCCGCCTTGATATCGCCTTGCGACATGGCCGGGATCATGTCATGAATGCCCAGCCCGTTTTCGCCCGGCGTGGCTTCCATATCGCGGGCACCGAGCGTGTTTGCGCCCTGGTAAAGCGGGTAAATTCCCCCGGATGACCTGCCGATGTTCCCGGTGATCGCCGAGAGATCGACCGCTGCATCGACCAAATTTTCTGTGGCGTTATCGTCCAGCCCGTTAGTCCCGAGCAATATTGCCCCGGCGCCGCTCTCCGCAAATATTCTGGCCGCACGCCGTATTTGCGACTCTTCGATTCCAGAATCACGGGAAACCTTTGCCAGATCGAACGCCCACAACGCCTGTTTCAGTCCTTCGCCCCGTTCAAGTCGCGTCACCACAAATTCTTTATCTTCAAGGGCTTCGTCAAAAATTGCCCTGGACATGCCCGCTATGAGCAAAGCCTCCGAGCCCGGCCGCGGGCGGAGCCACTCGGCTGCGTAGCGGGTCAACTCGGTTTCACGTGAGTCGATCACGATCATTTTTGCGCCTTCGCGCACCGCCTTCTTTGCCGGTACCGCGAGAACGTTCTGTTCTTCGGTCGGGTTGCCGGCAACTACCAGTACGCTCTTCGCATTCTCAAGGTCCCAGATCGGGTTCGTGGCGGCACCTGCTCCGAGCCGGACCTCAAGTTGCGACAGCAGCGCATGGTCCGTGTTCAGTGCGGAATCTATATTTGTCGTATTGAGCACGGTCCGGGCGAACTTCGCCGCGCTGTATTGATCTTCGTTCGAACCCCGTGGCGACGTGATGACTGCGACTTCACCTGGCGTCCGTCCGCTCAGGCCCTGCTTAATCCGCTCCAGTGCTTCGTCCCACGTTGCCTTGCGCAGAATTCCATCTTCGCGAATGTATGGTCGTTTTAGCCTCGAAGTGTCGTTCGTGTAGTCATAGCCAAACTTGCCGGTCATGCACGCCTGGCCGTTGTTTGCCGCCCCGGCGAGATCGCCCTTGAAGCGGACCACTTTGCCGAACTTGTTGACCTCGGCAACCATCTGGCAGCCAACCGGGCAGTTCGTGCAGATCGTCGTGGCTTCGGTGACAGCCTTTTCCCACTTGTAGGCACGCTCGGTCAGGGCCCCGGTCGGGCAGACATCGACACAGGCACCGCAGAATTCACAGCCCGATTCGAGGAGTGAGGTGCCATGCGCAGTACCGACGAGCGCCACACCCGATCGCGATGTCATCGTCAGGGCGGTGTCGAACCTGATTTCGTCGCAAACGCGGACGCAGCGCGAGCAAACGATACAGAGGTTGTAGTCGCGGTCGTAGAACGGGTCGTCGACATGGATTGGAAGGTCGCGCCTGTGGTAGTTCAGCGGTGTCCGCAGGTCGAGTTCGACCATTCGGACGGTGTCTTTCAACTCGCAGCGCTCGTTCTTGGGACAGATCGTGCACCTGTCGGTGACTGTCACGTGGCGCTGACATATGTCCTGGGGTCCGCAGAGCTCGATTCTGTGGCAGGTCAGGCAACCGTGCGGGTGCTCCGTCATCAGCAGCTCGATCACGTCTCTGCGCAGCTCCTGTACCTCGGGGGTGTTCGTTCTGACCTCGGCGTCGGGCGCTGGGGGCGTGGTGCAGGAGGCGACCGTCATTGTGCGGCCATTGACCTCGACCTCGACGATACATGTCCGGCACGCGCCCTCCGGCTTCATGTTCGGGTAGTAGCACAGATACGGAATGTAGATTTCCTGATCGAGCGCCGCCTGCAGAATCGTCTGGCCAGGTTTCGCGATTACCTCGCGGCCATCGATTTTGAAGGTAGTTCCATCGGCCATACAGAAATCTCCGAGCGCTAAGACTTGGTGGGCATTGGGGGATCAGGGACGCGTGCGGGTGGGCAGGATCATCGTGCCGTCACCAAAGACCCCGCCCGGTTCAAGTTCTCCATCGAGACATGATTGGATTTCGTCGCCGAAATACTTCATCGCAGACAGGATTGGGTTGTAGCCGAGTTGACCGTGACCGCACAGCGATCCGGCCTTCATGCTGCTACCGACCCGCTGTAGCAGAGCGAGATCCGACGATTTTGCTTTGTTCTGACACATGCGTTCCAGAATTTCGAGCATATGGGTATTGCCGAGTCGGCACGGGAAGCACTTGCCGCACGATTCGAACTGGTTGAACGCGATAAGTGTCCTGAGCAAGTCGACGACATTCGTCGTTTCATTACCCACGATTATTCCGCCGGAACCGATCGATGCGCCTGCTTCCGTCATCGCGTCAAAGTCGATCATCGTATCGAAGGCATCTTCACCGAGCAGGCCGTTCAGCGGGCCTCCTGCCTGGAGCACCTTGATCTGCTTACCGTGCGACACGCCACCCCCGATTTTTTCGAGCACGTCGCGGATAGTCATTCCCATTGGAATTTCGTACATGCCGGGATATTTAATGTGTCCCGTAAGACAGACTATCGCAGTGCCGGGGGTCGTTTCCGTACCGATTCCTTTGAACCAGTCGGAACCGTTTCGCACGATCTCTGGAACGTACGCCAGTGTCTTGACGTTGTTGATGTTCGTCGGCTTCTTCCACAGGCCCTCTGCGGCCGGGAACGGCGGTTTGAACCGGGGTGTGGACCGCTTGCCTTCAATGGCTTCCATGAGGGCGGTCTCTTCACCCGCAACGTACGAGTCGCCGGTGAGAGAGACTTCCATTTCGAAAGAGAATTCGCTCCCGAGTATGTTCTTGCCGAGGAGCCCGGCCTCGAACGCCTGATCGACGGCCTTGCGGGCGGCGTTGATCGACATTTCGTGACCCTGGCGAATAAAAATAAAGCCGTGGGAAGAACGGGTGGCATAGCCGTTGATAATCAGGCCCTCGACAAGCGTGTGCGGGTCGCTTTCGATGATCCCTTTGTCGTTGAACGCTCCGGGGTCGCCCTCTTCGGCGTTGCAGAGCACGTATTTGACCGGGGCGTCAGACGGCGCCAGGAAGCTCCATTTCAGGCCGGCTGGAAATGCCGCGCCCCCACGGCCACGCAATCCAGACGCTTTTATCTCGTCAACGATCTGTTCAGGCGTCATTTCGGTCAGCGCACGGTTAAGCGCCGTGTAGCCGTCATTGGCCACGTACTGCAGCAGGTCGTGCGGGTCGATCTCGCCGAAGTTTCGGGTTGCGATTCGCTCCTGCAGGGCAACCATTGGCATGCTTTCAAGAGCGGGCAGGCTGCCGAAGTCCGTCCCGCCTGGAGCTGTGCCATCGCCGACTGAATATGCGAATGCGCGGTCAAGCAACGGCGCACCGTTTTTCACATGCTGCTCGACTATCGATTCGGCGTCTTCGGGCGCAACGTTCCCGTAGTAGATGCGCGTGCCATCCGGCATCAGCACCTCGACCTGTGGCTCCAGGTACATAAGTCCGAATGCGCCGACCATGGAAACCGTGGCGTTCGCACCCGACACTTCCACTGCTTTGCTGAAGGCGTCGAAAACCCTGTCTGCGCCGACCGACAGGCCCGAGGTGCCACCACCGACCCGAATCCACGCGCTATCGCCCGCGGTCAACTCTTCCCAGCGTGCTGCTGCGCGGGATTGAAGTTCTTCGAACGGTGTTGGCATCGGAATCCTTGTTACTCGTTGGTTGGTCTGGCGGTCTGGCGACTAGCCGTCGAGTCCTCGTAATTCGCGCGCTATTTTCGCCGCGGAATCCGGCGTCTGCTTACCGATCGGGTGGTGGTCGATGGCGATAACCGGACCCTGTGCACACGCACCGAGGCATGTGTTGTACCTGAGGGTCACCTTGCCGTCTGCGCTCTCACCTTCTTCGTCTATTTCAAGTGCCATGTGCACAGCATTGAGCACTTCTTGCGCGCCCAAAAGGTGGCAGGAAGGGCCCCAGCAAACGTCGAGCGTCTTTTCTCCGGGTGCGGTAAATCTGAAGTTGGTGTAAAAAGAAGCGACGCTCCACACTTCGTTGATGGTCGATCCGCAAAAAGTCGCGGTTTCCCCGATGGCTTCGTCGGGGAGGTAGTGGATCGAATCCTGGACGGCCAGAAGAGAGGAGAGAACGGTGATTGTAGGCTGTCGCTGGGAGCTCAGGACCTGTTTGATCTGCTCACACAACTTAGAACTCTGCTTAGTGTCAGCAGTTGTCAATGGAACCTCAAAATAGTTGGGATTTTTGACTTCGAGAATCGATTCACAATCCTAGCAGAGCCCCATAGGCCACACAATGCACCCGCCAACGAAAGTACCCGGTTAGAAAAGGCGGTATTTTTTATAGGCTTCCTGCGGATCCATGCCATCCAGGATCATCGTTCTCCGTTCGTTCTCTGTCGACATTATTTCTTCGGTTTTATCCAGGACCTCCCCGATCAGCGATTCCGGGATTACAACGACGCCGTCGATATCGGCCAGAATCCAATCCCCGGTGGATATCTCGACTTCCCCGATTGTGATTGGTTCACCTGTCGATTCGACGCCCCATACACCCACGACGTCCCGCGGGGTGTAGTAGCGGAAAAACATCGGCCACCCGAGTTTATTAATGAATGCAGCGTCGCGGGTACCGCCGTCCACCACGAAACCGAGAACACCCCGGTATTTAAGCGTTTCTGCCGAAAGTTCGCCCATGTGGGCTATCGTCGAATCGTTCGGCTGGCAGACGAGGACCGTGCCCGACGGTGCTTTGCTGAGCAACCCGGTCCACCCAGCAGCGATTCGTCGTTCGATATCGATTTATCTATGCGACCGCTACAGGTCCAAACCGGCCCCGCAAGTGTTTGCGTGTTATCGAGTGGCCAGATTTCGTGAGGTAGTGCACAGTCAGGATGACCCAACTCCCTCATGACATCGAATATGGCGCCTGTGTAACACCTCGAAAGCCGCTCCGTGAAGTTATTGCTCAATGCGCTTGCCTCGCGTGTTGTGGTCTGATCTTGATGTGACGCCTAGAATACGGCGGCTGGTCGCAATTTGACTATTGGAGACCAGGTACGGCCCATGATTCTTGCCCACGAAACCGAGGTCAGATTTGAAGATCACGTCAATCGAAACGATTCACCTTGCAGAATTCCCGGCGGCTACATGGTTGCAGGTCAAAACTGATTCAGGGCATGTGGGCCTGGGTGAAACTTTTTTCGGCCCCAGGGCGGTGGCGGGGTGCGTGCACGAAATGTTCGCCCCGATGCTGATCGGGAAAGATCCCATGGCGATCGAGCGTCACTGGCGTGACATGTTCGATATGGCGAACGCATTTGGCTACGCAGGTGCCGAGGCCAGGGCGATCTCGGCGATCGATATCGCCTTGTGGGATATCTCTGGCCAGGTAGCCGGTCAGCCGATCTACAACCTGCTCGGTGGCGCCTGCCGCGACAAAGTCCGGACGTACAACACCACCGGCCAGTACGGTGAAAATCGCGATATGGAAATGGCAATTCTCGATGCCGGGACGCTTGCGAAAAGCCTGCTTGATGAAGGTATTACCGCGATGAAATGGGCCTTTACGGACCACTTTGCCGATATCAACCGCGGGACCCACATCTCGAACGAAGACCTGAAACTGCTAATCAAGCCGGTCGAGGACATACGGGCGGCGGTCGGAGACCGGATCGAGGTGGCAAACGACGGACACGGAAGGTGGAACCTGAACTCGGCCATAAAGATCGGCAAAGCGATGGATCACCTCGACATGATGTGGCAGGAAGAGCTGATTCAGCCGACCAACGTCGAGAGCCACCTGCGGCTGGCCGATGAGATCGAGGCACCGATTTGCGTGTCGGAACGGCTCATCACCAAGTACCAGTTCCGTGAATATCTCAGGGCGGGGGCCGCGGAGGTTGTTATGCCCGACTTGATCTGGACCGGCGGTATAACAGAAACCAAGAAGATCTGCACGATGGCTGAAGCCGAGCAGAGGCCGGTGGCGCCGCACGACATGACCGGGCCAGTCAACGTGTTTGCCTGCGCACATATATCGATGAACGCGCCAAACGTGTTTTTGATGGAGACCTGCCGGGCTTATTATGACAAAGGCGGCTGGTACGAAAAAGTCGTCGAAACCGATATTCGGGTCGAAGATGGCTTCCTGCTGGCACCCGAAGGACCCGGGTTGGGCACGCGTTTGCGGCGAGATGTGTTCGACCGTTCAGACCTGACCGTTGAGGTTACCGATGAGCCGGGGCAGCACTTCCACTGGGGAGGCCATGAGTCGCCGGTGTTCGAGGTGGTTGGAGCGCATGGTGAGCGGGAGGTCAGGATGCGAGATTCGTGGAGCGGCGCCGATCCAGATATGGTGTCTGATTCCAGGAAATAACCTGCTGCCCCATGGCGGCGCCAAGTTATTGGGAGGGACGTTTTGAACAGGTTCACGGTTTCGGCAGAGGTCCCGGCACCACCCCGGAGTGTTTATGACGCATGGCTCGACGGCGACCAGCATGGCGAGATGACGGGGTCTCCTGCAACAGCCTCGACTGAAGTGGGTGGCAAGTTCACGGCTCACGGCGATTACATCTGGGGCATCAACCTGGAACTGGTGGACGGCGAGAGGATACTGCAGACCTGGCGGACATCGGAGTTCGCAAGCTCCGACCCGGACTCGTCAATCGAGGTGACGTTCGAGGCCTCTTCGGCCGGCACGCTCGTCACGCTGCGTCACTGGAACATCCCGGCTGGTCAGGCCGAGGGTTACGAGTCGGGGTGGCACGATTTCTATTTCACCCCGATGCAGGATTATTTTTCAGATCTCAGTGAGAAGTAAACTCGCCAGCCACCCCTCGGACATCCGTCCGCGTAAGGCTCGATCCACCCCCTGAACGCCTCTCGCTGCCAGAAAGGGGGATTATTCGTCGGGAGAACCGGCATTCGCTGCCGCTTCCAGATCGAGCGTTCGGTCGCGGGGTTGAGTCGGCGACATCACGATTTCCTCGATCACCGTCCGCCCCGGCATTGTGGCGCATAGCAAGATTGCCTGGGCAACGTCTTCGGGCATCATCATCGTTGCCCTTGCTGCGGCGTCGGGGTTGAGCGGGCGGTAGTTGAGGATCGGTGTGTCGACTTCAGCCGGCAAAATCGTGGTCGCACGAATTCCTTTCCCCTTCAGTTCAGCGCTAATGCCACGCATCATGTTGTACGAAGCTGCTTTAGCGGCGCTGTAGGAAGCGCCACCGAGGAGCCCAGGCGTAAGCGCGGCATACGAGGAGGTTGTGATGATCGTCCCACTGCCCCGCTCGATCATCGAGTCGAGCACTGATTGCGTGAGACGGTACACGCCTTCTACGTTTACCCGAAAGACGCTCTGCCATTCTTCAGGGCTTACATATCGAATGGAGCGGGCGTGGGAACTGTGGCCTGCGTTGTTGACGAGGATGTCGACGCGGCCGAACTCGGCCAGTGTCCACGTCCCGAGCGCTGCAGCTGCGTCGCCGTCCTCGAGATCGGTCGGGCGCGCGACAGCCGTACCGCCATTCGACTCGATCAACTGCACTACCTCGTCGAGGGGACCGACCCGGCGACCGGCGAGCACCAAGCTGGCACCCTCGTCGGCAAACATCAGAGCGGCTTCACGTCCGATGCCGGTTCCGGCCCCCGTGATAATTGCGATCTGACCGTCAAGAAGTCCCATTTTTAAAATCCCGCACTAGGTATTTCAATCGCCGTACCGGTCCGGGCGGAATTTTACCGCCAATTCGTCCAGCCCTGCTTTTCGTCGTCCAGAATCATTGTCGCCAGGTTACGGCCCATTCTGATGCTGTAGTTGGTGCCGCGGTCTTCCGGGTAAACCTGCGTCGTGTTGGCGAGATAAAGCCGCCTGATGGGCGTCCTGTGATCAGGTATGACCTTTGAATAGTTCGTACCGATGATCGGTTGCGCGGCACTCAGGGAGTTGTAGTGAACGGCCTTGATCCATGAACGGTCGAACTCTGGATTAAATTTCGTCAGGTGCGGTAAATACAGCTCGAGGAGCTCGTCTTTCGACATCTTGAAGAGGGCGTCTGACCGATCAAGATAGTTTGTTATGTAGAGCACATTGTTGCCGCCGTACCACTCTTTTGGCAGCATGTTCGTGTGTTCGATCAACCCTAAGAACGGCACGTCGGAATCGGCGATGTTCATCCAGTAGAGGCTGGTCAGCGGCCGGGACATTTCGAGGATCACCACGACGGCCGCCAGGTAGTGAACACCTGTCAGTCGACTGCGGTACTCGTCGGGCAGGTCGACCAGCTCCGGAAATGAAAACGACGGGACGGTCGAGAGCACGCAGTCGAACTCCTGCCGACTTTCATCGCTTCCTTCAGGACGGGCTATCAGGGCTTTTGCGACTCCGTCAACAACCTCGACCTTCACGACCGGAGTCGAGAGGTGAATCTCGCCGTCCTGTGATTCGATGGCACTTCTCAGTCGATTGAAGACCGTGTCGAAACTGCCGGTAGGGTAGCCGAGCATTTCACGCCCCCTGATGCCCTGCCGTGAAGCAAAACGGGTCTGTATCTTCGACCAGAACCATGGCATGCCGATCTGATCGTAATAATCGCCGAACTTGCCTTTAAGCAGCGGTGCCCAGACCTTTTCGTAGGCCATGCCCCCCAATTTCTCTCGAAGCCACGAATCGGCTGTCTGGTCTTCGAGCCCGCGCCAGTCCTTGATGCGTTTGACCCGAAGTGCGAAAAGTCCAAGTTTTATCCGATCGATGATTGGTATAGCGCTGAATCGAAGGAGATCGAGCGGCGTCGTCGTCTTGTAGACCTTGCCCGAGCTGTAGGTACCGACCCGCGACGGGTACCACTTAATTGCGTCGCCGATGCCAAGGTCGGCCATGAGATCGAGAATGGCGTGGTCATTGGTGAACAGGTGGTGATATCCGCGTTCGAGAGGTCCGCCGCCTACCGGGATTGTCGACGCCAGGCCACCGATGAACGGGGCGGACTCGAAAATCACGACTTTGTGCCCGCGGGACGAAAGGTCGTAAGCCGCGGAAAGACCGGCTGCCCCGGCACCAATAATCCCGATCTTCATGATGACGAAATTTCTCCAGCAATCGGCTGATCAGACTCTTTTACGCCTCTCATCAGGCCGGAGAGCGAGCGGCCGTCTGCAACCAGCAGTACCGCGCCAAGCACTGTAGGTGGGAGCCAGAGGGCCACGTGGACCGTCAGGGCGTATGCCGCTGCGACTTCCTGCCCGACCCCGAGGGCCACGAGTGCGGCCGCGCCAAAAAAGTCGAATGGACCCCAGCTCCCCGCCGTCGAGGGCAGCACGCCGGCCAGGTTTGCCGCGGAAGTGAAAACGAGTATCACCGCGATGAATTCGAGCTGACTGTCGAAGATCGGACGAAGGTCGAATCCCAGGGCGATCAGGTAGTACATCGTTGCCTCGGCGCCCCAGACCGGTAATGACCACAGGAATACCTTCGCCAAGTCTGACGGCGAGCTTACGACAGTGAGACCTTCGAGCAACCGTTCAGCAATGCCGAGGAGGCGGTCTCTGAGGCCGAGCCCCACCATAAACATGAACCGGTCGAGCCACCGGATAACGGTTTCGCGGCTGGCTGTCAAAATAATCACAACGACCGTCAGGACTCCGACGAACGGCAGCAGTGCTACGAGGGCGAGCACGGCTGCCCCACCCGGCACTCTGGAAGATATGTCTCCGACCGCGCTCTCGACGCCAACCGTTCCCATCAATCCCGCGGCGGCCAAAAAAAACAGCAGGGCCAGCACATCGGTTGCACGCTCAACCGCAACGGTGCCGAACGCGGCGGGGGCGGAACAGGCTTCCCGCAGGCTCAGGTAGTACGACCGGACGACCTCACCGATTCTCACCGGGATCAGGTTGTTCGCCATGTAGCCGACAACCACCACGGTGTAGATGCTGCGTTTTGGTTTCCCAATCAGCGGTCGCAGCAAAAATTTCCATCGAGCGGCACGAAACCAGACCGCAATGAAATAGAAGACCAGGGAAGGCGCAATGAACGCGTAATTAGCCTCGCTTATCACATCGCCGATCGTGTCGAAATCGACAAACAGAACGATGAATACCGCGAGGAATACGGCGCTGCCAATCGCGCCCAGCCAGAATGCCCTGTTCCCGAAGATCATGAAATGCCGATGGTGTCCCTGAATCAACCGGTCTGGAGTGACCGTAATAATTAGTCTGCTACTTCAAAGGCACCAGGGGTATCTGGTCGGAGAAGTAAACGAACGAATCGATCGTGCCAAGCGGGTTCGAAAGCTTCCTGTACAGGAAGTAGTCTATCGATCCCTTCCACCGGTTTCGGTCGATCAGCGTTTCAAAGAACGTTTCCGGGGTTAGATCGCGATAGCGCTCGGGGAACCACCAGCGGTGCACCAGCCTCCGGCCGCCTGAAAAACCATCGGGGAGTTTGGTGACCGCTTTTGCGTTGTTGTTCGCATTGACTACCGCGATCAGCCTGTCGTCGCCGACTTCAACTTCGTCTTCGACCTGATCTGCAAACGCCACCTGTGTGTAGTGCCGCAGGTACCACTGCCACGGCCATGAAAAAGCGTCCCGGGTATCGATTGCCAATTTGATTTCGGACCGGTCGCCAGTCAGCTGCGCAGCCTGCTCGATCTCTTTTGCCAGTCTGTGGAGGTCCGGGGAGGTCTGGGTATAGACAAGCATTTCGCGCGGGATATCGCCATTCTGATAGCTGGCGATCCACCCGGCCCTGAACGTCAGCCCGAACAGCAGGACTGCCGTCACGAGGCCAACGACGCCCAGGGCCTGCGAGCGACCGATCCTGCTGGCAAGAACCTGAAGGCCGAGCAAAAGCAGGCCCAGACCGGCGAGAATAGCCCAGGCTGAAGCGAACTGGCGGCCACCAGCCCCAAGGTCCTGAAACACGATTTTCCATAACAGCGAATAAAATATCGGGACGCCGACAAGGGCAAACCCCACCTTGCTCCGAACCGCATTGGGCCAGTCAATCGACATCACGACGTCGTTCAGCGCCTTGGCGGCCAGGATTATCGCGGGGAGCGAGACGTTCACGAGCAGCCAGGGCATTTTTTCGCCGGCCTGGGTGTAGGCAATAAAAGTGCCGATCGTCCAGAAGATCAGAAACCTGTTAATTTTCGACGTCCTGAGCACAAACGGGATCGCGATGGCCGATCCGTAGACAGCCAGAAGGGCCAGCTTTCCGACAATCGTCGAGACGTCCTGCTCGGTTCCCTGAACGATTCCCCGTTCGAAACTAAGGGTGCCGTTTGCAAGAACAGCCATGCCCGCGGCAAACGTCAGAACCAGCACCCAGGGGCGGAAACCCGACTTGAACCCGTAGTAGATCGTGGCGGCGCCGGCCACTGCAAACGGCAGGAATTCGTAGATCGCACCCAGCGTGAAGTAGTAGTACCAGGGCTGATTTCCCCGCGCTACGTCCTGTTGGGCGAGCCAGTAGCCAAGCGATTGCCAGGCCCCACTCCCCACTCCGCCGGGATTAGAACCGAAGCCAGTGAACAGCAGAACGAAAACGGCGGCGAATATGGCCCACGCTCCGAGGAACACCCGGCGCTTCCAGTACCACCCGAGCAGGAGCGCGGCTGCCAGCAGCGCGGCGCTTATTCCAATTGCAACAGGCCATCCCGCGCCATTAGGACTGCCGGTTGCCACGCCGGGCAGTCCGTCTTCGGCCGCGAGGGTAATGCCAAGTGTGCTTTGAAATATGGCCGCGCCAGCTGCGAGCAGCGGAAGGATTAATGTTCCCAACAGGAGCAGGAAAGATGCTGTCGGACTGAACTCGCTGAGAGTCCGTCGTGCGTACAGCCAATCACGGATCTCCCGCCAGACCTGGGTCGCCAGGTAGGCCATCAGCAACGCTACGACAATGTACATGGTCTCTTTTGTCGTGAAGCCAATCGCTAGGAGGCCCGCGCCGATGTACAACCACCTGTGTTTTCGCTCATCGATGTATCGCCACATGACCCCAACGAGCGCGAGTGCGAAAACGGCCATGAATATATCGTTACGGGCAAATCGGCTGAAGTAGAGCATCGACGGTGAGAACGCGAGCATAAACGCTGCGATCAGTGCGCCGACCTGCCCGATGCGGGGTCTGAGGAGCAGTGGCACGAGTACGAGGGCGGTTCCGAACACAGCCATTGAAAGCCGTAGTGAGAAATCGCTGTCGCCGACCAGGAAGAACGAAGTCGCTATCGAATAGAACTGGAACATCCCGTGCATGAGCGGGTTGTGGTCGTAACCGTTGCCGATAAACAGCTGGTGGGCGAAATACCCGTGGAGGCTTTCATCGTGATGAACGGCCCGGCCGCCAAGATCGTAAAGTCGCATCGCCAGTGCGATCAGCACAAGTCCCGCGTAAATCGACCATTCGACCCGGAACGGAATTTTGAGGCCTACGTTGGTTGCGGAACTACCTGGTCGCGTCTTCTGGGCGGAATGATCGGGAGGGACTTGATCCGCCGCCTCGCCGGGGGTCCAACGCCCATCAACCCACCGACCAGCGGGTGGGTGGGACTGTTCTGCTGGTGTGTTGTCTGTCGTCAACTGCTATCGATTGATACTGAACACGGTAAATTCTCCATGTTCGATTATTCGGTCACCAAGCGTATCGAACATTGTCATGTCGATGTTGCCGTAGGTTGATATTTCCCGTGGGCCTACGACCACCATCGTCAGTGAATATTTGTCGATCAGCCTGCGTAATTCACTCTCGCCATCCGTTGTATAGATAGTTTCCACATCGCCCTGCCGGTCGGCAAAAAATTCATCGGTCCCGTGCCATTGCCGCTCATGGCCTAACCACCCAAGAATAGTGGGAACTCCGGTCGATCCGGCGATCCTTCCGTAATCGGTATAGCTACCCCCAAATTCTGCGACTGCCTCAACCAGCACGTCTTCCGCACCGGCCATTTCGCGAATTCGCTCAATTACGTCCTTCTCTTCCTGGTCCCGACTTTCGAGAAAGCTCAGGCTATCGAGGTTTGGGCCCAGTCCCGAATCGATTGTCTTGGACACCGCGGACGCGACCGGGAAATAAAATGAACTTATTGCTACTACGGCGAGGACCGTGATTCCGGTTCTGCTAACCCACATCGATCGGCCGGTAAGCGCCGGGTGATGTCGCCACCATACGTATATGCCGTAACCACCTGCAACCGAGAGGAGTATCCAAGCCTGGTAGTAGAACTTGAACACTGTGTTCATGCGATTGCCAAACAGATCGTGCACGAAGAACAGTTCGGCAGCGAAGAGAAGATACAGGGCCAGCGCTCCGAGAAGCATTACGTAGTGCGCCCCGTCGTCGGCACCCCGGCGTGCCCTGGTAAGGGTTACAGCTATCAGCACGACTGATACCAGGCCGAGCAGTCCTGTTACGGGCAATCGGGATATTACGTCGGAGACGCGGGCGTTGTCGTTGAAGGCGAGGTGTGTGGCGGCCCACGCGACCCAGGGCACGACGACGAGCGCAAGGCCGGTGATCCAGGCCGGGCGCCAGATCAGTTGGCGTTCGGGCCCACTGGCAATTGCCTGGCCCCTGAGCTGAGCAATTACGCCATTTGCGTACCTGCTCGCAAGTACCACGGCGAGCGGTGCGACCACGATCATCAAGAGGAGCCACACCGAGATGAAATGGATGGGTCGGGAACCGTACATGACCGGCGCAATTGGGGGCCACTGGACCTGACTCTCAGCGGTGCCGAAGTAAAAGGGTGCGTAGATCAAGATTCCTGCAACCCAGAGCGCACCAAGTGGCAATGCCGCCCCCGCCAGCGAAATGAAACCTCGTTGGCGAGTCAGGACCCACCCGGCTATCACCAGTCCTGTCGACAGCATCAGTAGCAGTCCGACGTCCCAAAAGTTAATGAACCCGGACGAACCGATGACAACCGCTGCGATAACCGTTGCCGGAATATTTCGTCGGAGAGCACCGAACGATACGGACCGATGGGCTATAAACAGGGCGGTCAATACGGTAATTCCGGTCAACAGGAACGGAATCGACATCAGGTGCGGATGAAAATCGCCGAGGAGCAGGCTGAAGAAGGGATATTCCTGGATCGTAACGTCGAGTTCGTTGCCAGACTCCCCGATCGTGTTGATTATTCTTGAGCTTTTCCACCACCACCAGAAGTCGTCTGGCCGCCACGTGGCGATCCGGCCAACTCGATCGTAGTCGCCGCCGCCGTACCAATTCAAAAGCCAGTTGGGCGCGAGTCGCGTAATGTCGAGCAGCGTCCATAGCCCCGAAAGATTTGATACCAGCAACAGCAAAAAAGATGAGGCAGCCCCTGCCATCAGCGCGATTTTTGTGCTTGCACCATCACGCCTGATCAACGTAATGACCAGTGCCGCTGCGATTGACGCAGCCATCCCTGCCACAAGAGCTATTCCGACGTTGAATGCCACTGCAGGTCCGGTGCCGACCATGGCGTTCACCCCGCCGTACATCCAGTACCCAAAGTAGTAGTAAGCGATCGGTTCGCCGGCCAGCCACAGGTCATCGGGGGGTGCATATTCTGCGCTGGTGACCGCGGTCAGCATCATCAGGTCCATCGGTTTTTCAGTACCCGATGCTGCGGGATCAAACGCCCGTAGAGACAGGAACATCAGGAAGAACACGAGGAAAATCAACTCGAGGGTGACGATGATCCGCCACCGGCGAATGAGTGTCTTGCGGAGGCGGCGCCAGTCGGACCGCAACACCCAGGCGCTGCCAACAGCGAGCAAAACAAGAACCGCCCACCAGGTGAACGGCGTGTTTGGAATTAACCGGGAGTAAGAGACGAGCCACACGGCCGTGGCCACTAGCAGCATGCCGACCGGTTTTGAAATAGCCCACCCGCGATCGGCCAGCACCGGGAATGCACGCGCCACAAACGGAAACGCGGCGAGCCCGATCAGCTCGACCGTCAGAAGTGTTGCGAGTGCTTGCAGCATGGTTTGTAAGTTCGGTAATAGCCTGTCGCCAGTCGTTGGTTACAGGTAGTCAGTCTGCAGGGTCCGGCAGCAGTGCCTCGGCAAACGCCTCCGGGTCGAATGCTGACATATCAGTCGCTTTTTCACCCGTGCCGATGAACCAGATGGGCAAACCTAGTTCCCCCGCGATCGCAAGCGCCACGCCACCCTTTGCCGTGCCGTCCAGTTTGGTGAGGAACACCCCGTTGCACTGAACCGACTCGGTAAAAGATTTTGCCTGAATCAGGCCATTCTGACCCGTTGTGCCGTCAATTACCAGCAGAACCCGCTCCGTAAAATCGCCGCGGTTCTTTTCGACGATGCCCCGCACCTTGCGGAGTTCCTCCATCAGGTTGTGGGTGGTGTGCAGGCGGCCAGCGGTATCGATGATCAACAGGTCGACCCCGCGGGCCCGCGCTGCGTTGAGGGCGTCGAATGTGACAGCGCCCGGATCGCTGCCCGCCTGCTGGGCGATGACCGGCACGCCCAGTCTGTCGCCCCATATTTTGATTTGCTCTATCGCCCCGGCCCGGAAGGTGTCGGCAGCGGCAAGCATCACGCTTTGACCTTCGTCTGTGGCGACGCGAACCAACTTTGCGATCGAGGTCGTCTTGCCTGACCCGTTTACGCCAACCACGAGCAGGGCTACGGGTTTATCGGTTGGAAACGGGTCGATGTCGGACGAATCGGTCAGCATTTCGGCTATCTGCGACCGCATTCTCACCCTGACCTGGTCGGGTTCTGTGAGTGATTCTTCGTCCACGATATCGCGGAGCCGGTCGATCAGTCGCATCGTGGTGTTGACGCCTACGTCCGATACGACAAGAGCCTCTTCCAACTCGTCCCAGAAATCGTCATTAATTTCCGAACGGCTGAACAGCCCTGAGAGCCGATTCCGCCATGCCGAGCCGGTCTTTGCCGAACTGGCGGCAGTCCTTTCTTTCTTTTTAAATAATCCGAACAGTTTTTATTCCTCAGTTTTCCGTTTACGAAATGAGTTACGAACCGGGCAGCGAATCGGGCTCTGTTTTCGCTTCGAGCAGGTTCAGCGCTTTGCTGGCAGCTTCCCGCTCGGCGTCGATTTTTCTTGAACCTGTACCGGACGCAACTGGTCCTGAACCGATAACTACTTCCATTGTGAATACATTGTCGTTCGGTGGGCCGGACTCCGACACAAGTCGATATTTCGGGGAACCGATGCCGTTGGCGTGCAGATATTCCTGCAACAGCGACTTGGGGTCCTTGCGAGTCTCTGAGCTGAGTGCGTCCTCGACGTACACTCCAAGCCACCGGTTCACGAAAGATCTGGCCTGTCGATAACCGCGATCGACATAAACGGCCCCTACTACAGCCTCAAAGGCATCGGCGAGGTTGGAAGACCGGTCGGCCCCACCGGCGTTCGCTTCGCCCTTACCCATGACCAGCCACTTGCCCAGACCGATGGCCCTGGCGGCAATGGTCAGTGTTTCCTTTCGCACAACATGGGAATGGCGGATGGTCAGGTCACCTTCGGGCAGTTCGGGCGCTCCGGTGAACATCCGGTCGGCGATGACCATGCCCACGATTGAATCGCCAAGAAACTCAAGGCGCTCGTTGGAGGGCGGATGCGAACCCGACTTCCGTCTCGGTGAATGTTCGTTCACATACGACTGATGAGTGAGCGCGAGAGCGAGAACACCCTGGTCGTTGAACTTGACGTTCAGTGCGTCTTCCACCGAGTCGAGTTGCTCTGGTCCTAATGGAGTTGTCGGCAATTGCAGTTAGTTTCCCGCATCTCGTGGCCACGGTGGCTGCGGACGTTTAAGTTCCCCGAAATATTTTCGGCCGCTCGCGATTCCCATGAAATCGTTGAACGCACCCATCGCTTCGTCTTCAGGGGGTGTAAACATCTTCAGGAACGCGGATGTGCCATCTTCGAACACGAAGGTCGGTGTTCCAAATACACCGTGCTCCAGGGCCGATTCGTGATCTGTTCCGATCTGCTGTAGCGTTGCCGGATCATCCAGGGTGGTGGTGAATTCAGCGACGTCGATTTCAGCCGCCTCTGCGACCGCGATCACGGCCTCGCGTGACCTGATATCTTCCCGTTCGACCTGTTTAATGTGGAGGATTTTCTCCATATACGCGTCGTGTGCGTCCGTTCCCTGGGCACGTGCGGCAATCCCGCCACGCAGCGCCCACAGGCCGCGGCTGGTGTATTCGGGGCCCTGCTCCCAGGCTTTCCATTCATCGCCCTCTTTGGAATTGACCTGTTCGAGTGCGAAGCTGCGCCAGTTGATCTCCAGACCGTCACCGAGTTCATCTTTCACCATGGCCAGCCACATGCCGGCCTGTCTTACCCACGGTCAGGTATAGTCAATGAAGATATCCATCTTGATTGGCGTTTCAGTTCCCATTGGTGGCGATACTGCTTTCTTGTGTTCCCGAGCTGACGCTAAATTAGCGCCTGTTCAGATCTTAGCCCAGATAATGGATACGCTACATCGAATCGTACGGGCAATGAATCCAGATATTTGCATAGTATTCAACATTATCTTCAGAAAATTCTGGTTTCACGAATTTGCCGAACTTAGCACAACTCCTGCCATCAAAATCCCCGGTCGAACACCAGCGGATCTTTAATCTGTGCCGGGAATTATCGGCATCCGTTGCGAACGTTGATGCCGTTTACGTCGTCGGCGGGGTCGTACGTGACCTGGTACTGGGCCGAGAACCTGGCGATGTAGATATATCGGTGGTCGGCGACGGTAGCGCGTTTTCGGAAGCACTTGCAGAGCGGCTAGGAGCGGGTCACCCGATCGAATCGGAGTTTTTGACCTTCAAAATCATTGCCGGTGAGACGGGTGAAGGCACGACCACCATCGACGTGGTCACTGCGCGGTCGGAGTCTTACTCTGAACCGGCGGCACTTCCAGATGTGCTCCCCTCGTCGATAGATAATGATCTGAATCGACGCGATTTCACTGTTAATTCGATGGGCATTTCGCTTTCGGAATCCGATTGGGGAAACCTGGTCGACCCGGTGAACGGCTTTGGCGACATCCTGCGCAAGCGAATCCGCGTGCTGCACGATGCGAGCTTTGTTGACGATCCGACTCGAATGTTCAGGGCTGTCAGATACGCGATCCGACTTGGTTTTTCGGTAGATTCACGTACGGAACGTTTAATCGCCGAATCGCTTGGCATTGTTCATTTGTTAAGCGGAGCGCGCATGCGCAACGAGTTCGAATTGATACTGGAAGAACCGAAACGAGTCGAAATTCTTCGGGAAGCCGAGAATCTCGGGCTGCTCGCAGCGATCAGCACCGGCCTTCGAATTGGCTCCCGGTCACTTGAGATCATGGAATCTGGTACCTCAACACGATTTGAAGACCTTCTGGCCCTTTCGACGTTCGGGATGACACACGTGGAGGCCGAGCAAGTGGCGTTGCGCTTCGGCGGCCCGGAAATGTGGACGGAATCTATCAAGGGAAATCCAAAACTCGCGGATATTGTTGCGGTTTTGGACCGGACTGACATTCGGCGTAGCGAAGTCGCCGAGATACTGGACTCCGTGCCCTTGCAGTCGATACGGGCTTACATTGCCGCCGGACCACCGTTGCCGCGGCGCGATCGGATGACTGACTACATGGACACAATCAGGTTCGAAAGGCCGGAAATAACCGGTGACGATTTGATCGTCGCAGGCATTGAGGAAGGGCCTGTCATCGGCAAGCTGATCGACATCGTGCGACGAGCGCGACTCGATGGCCAGGTCAAGACCAAACAAGAAGAACTTGAACTTGCGAAGAGCCGGCTGCCGGGATTTTTGATAAACCCGGACTAGCGGCCATCTTCGGGTAGCGCCCGACTGTTGTGTGCACCGCCCCAATCGGCTGCACGGCGAGCCAGCCGTTCCCGGTGGAACATGTACTGGTTCGCCAGAGCTGCGTGATCGCCGAAGTAGTCTCTGGCCCAGTCAGCGGCGTAAGTGAGGCTCGCCTTTTCAGGCAGGTCGTACCACCTGCGCAACGCCCTCAGGATGTGGCGGTCAACGATGAAAGATTCGGGCTTATCGAGCGAGAATGCAAGCACACAGTCGGCTATTTTCTCGCCAACGCCATGAAGCTCTGTCAGGGCGTTGCGGGCGTCGGCGTACGAGGCTTCCCGCAGATCCGAGAGGTTGAGTTGCCCCGACGCCACTGCTTCGGCTGCAGGGATCAGGTATTTCGCCCTGAAGCCGAGGCCCAGATCGCGCAGAAACTGTTCTCCGCACTCTGCTACCGCCTCCGGTTCGGGAAACGTGACATCCCGCGACTCAGACCCGATGGAAAAACCAAGTATTTCGGCGACCGCGCCTACATTCAGCTTTATCCGGGGGATATTTGAAGTGCTCGAACAGATAAAGCTAAAAAGGCATTCCCAGGGGTCCTGCCGTAAGACACGCAGGCCTGAATAGCCGCGCAGTGCCGGTCCGAGGCACGGATCATCGGCGAACCTGGTTCTGAACCCGTCGATGTCCTGGTCCTGTCCCAGGTAATCAGAGAATGTGTGGCTCAAGCCCGAGGCGTCTTTGCCATCGTCTGCCCCGATCAACAAGCCGTCATCGGCCTCCGAAACGATCACCACCCGGCGTCCAACGACTCCCCTGTACGCGCCGTCATGCTGACGCCACCAGCGAAAGGCCTGGCCGCCGTCGAAGGTTGCCTCCAAATCGATAAAACCCACCGGGAGGAACACCGAATTTACGCTGACGAATTCGCTTAGAGTCTGTTTTTCAGGAGTTATCACTCGAACGTCCCATTGCGCCAGCTTTCCAACACCGGAAATAAGCGTTCGGTGCTGACCCGGCGTACGGTGCATTTCGGCAGCGCCCGCTGGAACTTTACACCGTAATTTTTTGTCACGATTCTGGTGTCGAGAATTACGAACACACCGCGGTCCGTACGCGATCGGATGAGCCGACCGAACCCCTGCCGGAACCTCTGTACCGCTTCCGGGATGCTGTACTCCAGAAAACCGTCCTCAAATTGCTCGCTGCGCGCGGCCACAATCGGGTCGGTAGGCACCGGGAACGGCAGCCTCGCCATGACGAGCGCATCGAGTGACGCTCCCTCAAGATCGACACCTTCCCAGAGGCTACTTGTTCCCAGGGCGATTGTTGGCTCTTCATCGGCAAGCATTCGCATGATTCGCGCCGGCGACCCCCCTGAACCCTGGGCGATAACCCTGATACCCATCTGGCTCAGTATCGGGGTAATTGCCTTTCTTGCGTTGTCGAGAGCGGATATCGAAGTGAACAGTGTCAGCACCCTGCCGGCATTGCCGTTGGTGGCTGCTGTACTTGCCCTGACAATGTCGACAAGCGCATCTGCGGTTGCGGTGGCAAATCCCGACCCGCCGGGTTCAGGCATATCCTCGGGCACCACGATCAGTGCGTTCTTTTCATAGTCGAAGGGTGAACCGAGAACCAGGTCGATCCCGCCTTCCATGCCGATCGAAGACCGAAACCGCTCGAAGTTTTTTTCGTAGACAACAGTTGCACCTGTAAGGATCACGGTCCTGTCAGAACTGAACAGTGCCTGGTTTAATTTTGCCGAGACATCGAGCGGTGCCCCGTTGATGTTGGTTCCCCGGTTTCCGGACTGCGTTCGGAGCCAGTAAACGCTATCGCTATCGGGTTCCGGGATCGCTTCCCGGAGTGAAGAAACCGCTGATTCGATGGATTCCTTTATGGCGTAGGCGTCCAGTACGAGACCTTCCGATGAAGGATCTTTGTTCTCAGAAGCTTGTTCGCAAAGGGTCCCGAGGTGCTCCGAGACTTCCAGTAGCCGGGTGTTCGTGTTTTCCCACACAATTTCAAAGTCGCTCCAGATTGGCTGAGCCCGTACGGCTTCAGTCAATCGCAGTTCAGCACCAATCTGTCGGCCCTGCGACTCAACTCCTGCAATATCTGCTGCCATTTCAAACATTGTTGCCGCGTTTTGGATTGCCGTTTCGACAGCTTCAGTCGCCTGCAGGGCAATGTTTGTCGAGGCGTCGAGGGCGTTGACTTCTGCTTCGGATATGAGCCGCGCCAGGCGTGCGAGGATGCCCTGACTTCCCGCCAGTTGGCGCAGGTCGTTCTCCAGCTGAAACTGGTTCACAGAAAACCCGAGGTGAGTTGTCGCTGCCGATTCGAGGTGGTGTGCTTCATCGATAATCAGTACATCGTGGTCGGGAAGCAGTCCGCCCCCCATCGCGATATCGGACATCAACAATGCGTGGTTGATTATCACGACGTTTGAACTGTTTGCCTGATTACGCGCTTTACGAAGAAAACATGGCCCTTCGTTCGACGGGCACATCGCCGCACCCTGGGCTGAGTAGCGAGTGAACATGGGGATGAGCCTGCCCAGTGCAAGCTCGTTTCGATCGCCCGTCTCGGTATCTTTCAGCCACACGAGGATTTTTGACAGGAGTTTCGATTCGGTATCGTTCGGTTCCGTGTGCAGCACGGCATTTTGCCATCGTTTGAAGCACAGGTAATTCGCCCTGCCCTTCAACTGGGTGGCCCGCATCCGGTCGGGCGACTCCCCGAACTCCGCCAGCGCTGCCCGTGTTATCTCAACATCCTTGCCGATCAGCTGTTCCTGGAGGTTGATCGTGTTTGTCGAGATCATAACTTTTCCGCCGGTTCGGATTGCGTGAAGCACCGACGGGATCAGGTAGGCAAGCGATTTTCCGACGCCAGTCCCGGCCTCAACAACAAGGTGTTCGCCGGCCTCGATCGCAGCCGTAACAGCCCTTGCCATCTCGACCTGTTCAGGCCGTGACTCGTAACCCGGCAATGATTTTTCTAACGATCCCCCTTCGCCGAAAATCTCCTCGACAACAGCGGAAATACCCTCGTCTTTCTCTTCGTATTTGTGGGGCTCGACTGATGGGATTTTGCCGGCGGAGCGAAGACGCCGCGAGAGCTCTTTCGCATCGATAGCGGTCAGGCGGTCGCTGGTTGTGTGCAGTGTTGAACCGTCTGATTCGAGAACCCGGGCTGCGAGTTTCCCGAGCGGGGTGTTGGCATGTGATCCTAGGGCCCTGACTTGCTCCAGCACCGGCCGGTCGAATTTTTCTATAAGACCGAGCAAATGCAAGAACAGATCACGTGTCACGAGGGCGTCGGAAAGTGCCCTGTGCGGGTTGTCATGCGAAAATCCGAAGCGCTGGGATAATCGACCCAGGCTGTATTCAGGCCCGGCGGGAAGGGCTATTTCTGACATCGACATCGTGTCGTACACGCCGTCTGGAAACACCTTGTGCGACCTGAGGAACGACGCATCGAAGCCAACGTTGTGCCCGATTATCGGAACGCCTGAAATAAATTCGGCAAGTTTGGATCTGATCTCATCCCAATCAGGTGCCGAGTCGACTTCGTCCTGGGTTATGCCAGTCAGGCCGACGATGAAACTTGAGAGCTTGCGGTGTGGGTTGACCAGCTCGCTGAAGGTATCGATCTGTTCGTCGCCGCGGAACTTGACCGCGCCGACCTCGATGATGTGGTCGGACCGCGCATTCGTCCCCGTGGTTTCGAGGTCGAGCGAGATGAGTATGTCGTCTCTTATCCCTGTCAATTGTCCCCGTACATTGAAGAGTGCTGGTGAAATATTCGCCGCGAAGCGACGCCTGAGAAAGGCTACCCGAATCCTGCGAAAAAGACCCTGTCCGCAGTCATTTAGACGGTCGGTTTATCGAGAATACGTTATCGAATCAGTACCCGGCTGCGGTCAGCACGCGTTCCACGTTGTCGAAACCGGCTTCGATTTCTCTGGCGTCAATCGCCCGAATCACATCTGTGATTGCTGCGTTGACCGGTGTGTCGACGCCGACGGTGGCCGCCTGCTGGCAAACGAAGCCGTTCATCTGGTAGATCTCGGTTGGGCGGCCCTTCACCGTGTCCTGTGCCATCGACGGGCGCCAGTTCGCGCCTGAAGTATTTTCCGCAAGGGCGGCGTCGAGTGCCTCATACACATCGCCCTTTGAAGCGCCAGCCCACTCACCGGCAGGTCGTCCACCGAAATTCTCCACTTTGTGGCCCAGTGCCAGACCCACTTCAGCGCATTCCTGTGCCAGGCGAATCTGTAGCTCGCGGCCCCGGGCGCGCTTGTTGAGATCGGCCATGCCCATCCCGCTGGCGGCAGCTACAGGGTTGCCCATCGAGTTCTGGCAGAGCTTGGCCCACCGTTCGCCCCACAGATTGGTCGTAACTTTTCCTCCGTCGATCGGGTCAAGTATGTCGATCAGTTCATGAAGGCGCGGAGTATCGCTGCCATCATGGTTGCCCGCCCGGAACACGAGGTGACCGTGGTCGCGCCTGCGAGTTTCGCCAGAACGCCCGACTATCCCGGCCTCCCACGATGCGACGCTGATGCTAGACATCACCAGCCCAACTGCCCGATCGGCACCCACAGCCGCTGCCATCGCAGGATCGGTCCACGTGTTCTGTGACGAAACGATGTATCCGTCGGGCTTCACAAACCCGTTGATAAACGTCGCTGCCCAGGAAGTGTCGTAGGCCTTCACGGCAACGAACCCGATGTCAAACTGGTCCTGGCGGGCCACGCGTTCGTTTTCGTGGAGGTGATACATCGTCGGTTGTGCGGTGAATGGATCGTGCGGCCCACTTACCTGTAATCCGTTTTTACGAATCGTCTCGACCTGTTCATCCCACGTGTCGACCATCGTGACATCGTGACCAGTGTGGGATAGCCACCCACCGATATACGATCCGACTGCACCGGCTCCGATGAAGATGATTCGCTTTTTTTCAGGTTCGGTCGGCATCAATCATTTCTCGGTGTATTAATGGCTGATTCGGTCGCCCTGGGTGGAACCGGTTATCAATCGTAGTAGACGGCCTCTGAACCGGCTTTTCGGCGTTCAGTGCTTTCGACAAACTCATCTTGAATTTCAGGTGGCGGGTAAGTGTAGCGCTGCCGCGACATCAGCCATGGCTCAGATCGTTCATCGCTTGTTCGCACCGTAACGTCCCCACGTTCACGAACGGACGACTTGAGGTGCGTTCCCAATCCGGGTTCGGTCGGAGCCATCAGGAATCCGTCTTTGATCACGAAATCCGGCTCGATAAAGTCACGGTACCAGCCAAGGTGCATCGCCCGGTTGTATTCCATAATCATCACGTTTGGCGTGGCCATCGCAATGTGCGCGCAGGCAAGCATGTTTACCGGTCCAACGCAATCGTGGGGGGCGATCGGCATCTGGTGAACCGATGCGAGGATGGCGATTTTCATGACTTCCGAGATCCCGCCTGTCCATGTGAGATCGGGCATTGTGATCCTGGCCGCTGACGATTCGATAAAACGGCGGTGCTGATACCGGGTCATCAGGCGTTCCGCAGCCGCTATCGGTGTCGACGTGGCTGATTGCAACCTGGCGTGTGCCACTTCATTCAGCGGCGAAATTAGCTCCTCGTGCCACATCGGGCGCAGGGGTTCCATCTCTCTGACGATCCTGATTGCATTGGGAAGGTTCCACTTGCCATGGGCGTCGTTTGCCACCTCGATTTCCATGCCCAGCCTGTCGCGAATTTCTCGCAGTGGGCGCAGTGCCCAGTCGAGGTCGTCCTTGAACAAAAGTTGCCCGTCGGATTCCCTAGCGATGAAATCGGTCGGCGACATCTTCATCCCGGTGATGCCCTCGTCAAGCAGGCGCTGTGCAACTCCCACCGGGTCGGTCCAGACGTCGTAACCGTCAGTGATGTCGCCGTACACGCCGAGCGTGTTGTAGACCCTGATCCGGTGCCGCGTCCCGCCGCCAATGATCTCGAAAATCGGCATTTGGAGCGCCTGTCCCTTGATGTCCCAGAGGGCCACATCGAGCGCTGATATCGCCCTGAGTTCGCCCCCCCCGTAACCGGCGTGATCGGACAGGCGGAACATTGTCTGCCAGTGGCGTTCTATTTCGGCGGGGTCACGCCCGATCAGGAGTGGCCCAAAGTGATCGTGGATAGCCGATTCGACGGTGGAGGCGGCGTACCAGGTCTCGCCCAGGCCGATAAGACCCGCATCGGTGTGAATCTGTACGAAAATCAGGTCGGGAAACTGGCCGACTCGAATGGTTTCGATTTTGGAGATGATCATTCGTCACCCGCTTTATCGGTTTCGCTGTCTTTGTACCAGGTCGCGATGCCACCGCCCGGGCCACCGGTCGGGGCATCACCTTCGCCGGACGATAGCCGCTCTGTGTCCGAGTAACCGAGCGAGCGGAATTTCATTATTTCTTCCATTTCCGACCACATTTTGTCGGAGAAGTTGTCGCCGCCCGCCCAGCCTTCGTCATTCATGCCGGGAATCGCCACGGATTCATCGGTTACCCGCGTCTCGATGTCGGGCCGCTCGAATACTTCAGGCCTTAAGCGAGTACCGATACCTGGATTCTGGGGAGCACTGAGCCACCCGTGTTCGATGGGAGGAAGAGGGTCGACGAATTCGCCATACCAGCCGTAGAGATAGGGCCGGACGTGCTCCATGATCATTGCATTGGGCGAGTTCATGCAAATGTGTGCGCAGGCGAAAATATTGACCGGTCCCGTGGCGTCGTGCGGTGCGACCGGCACCTGGTGTGCTGATGCCATGACCGCGATACGGTGAGTTTCGCTAATTCCCCCTGTCCAGATCAGGTCGGGCATCACGATCTGTGCAGATCCGTTCTCGATAAATTCCCGAAGTTGCCACCTGGTGAGCAGTCGCTCAGAGATGCACACAGGTGTGCTTGTGGCGTCCTGCAGTTGTCGCAGTGCGTCCGGATTCAACAGTGGCATCAGGTCTTCCTGCCACATGATGTCGAGTGGTTCCATCGCCTTCGCGATCTGGATCGCGACAGGCAGGGCCCACTTGCCGTGCCCGTCGTTGGCGATTTTGATGCCGTCGCCTACCGCGTCACGCACGTCTCTGAACGGCTGCAGTGCAAGGTCGAGGTCTTTCGCAGACAGGTACTGCCCTTCCGACGGCGTCGCGACAGGGATGGTCGGGCCCATCTTCATGGCGATCATGCCATCGTCTATTAGCTCCCTGGCAAGCTCACCGGCACCAACGAAAGGCGCTCCGGTGGCATATACCCGGATTTTCTTTCGGACGGCGCCTCCCAGGAGTTCGTATACAGGTACACCTGCTGCCTGTCCCTTGATGTCCCACAGTGCCATGTCGATTGCCGAGATTGCCCGCAATTCGGCGCCACCATACCCGGCATGGTCCGACAATCTGAACATGTTCAGCCAGTGGCGTTCTATCGCGAACGGGTCGCGCCCGACGATCAGGGGTGCAAAGTGATCGTGAACTGCCGATTCGACCGTTTTCGACGCGTACCAGGTTTCACCCAGCCCAATGAGCCCGGTATCGGTATGGACCCTGATCCAGATAACGTCGGCCGGGTCGCTCACGCGAATAGTTTCGATATGTTTGATTTTCAAGCTTGCGAGTCCCTCGCGTAAGCCGAGTTTTGGCGATATCCGGCGGATTGCTGCCGATTAGGGTCAGATGGGCGCCGAGTATACGCCGGGCAGGGGTTAGAATTTCGTGCCGTCGGTCCGATCCGGACTCGACATTCCTGATATTCAGTGAGCGTGCCCGCGCACCCGCAAAGAGGAACAAGTGAAAGCAGCCAGAGTCGTGGCCCGCCGAAAGATCGAATTATTGGATGTCCCAGAGCCAGGTCCGCTCGAAGCAAACGAGGTGCGGGTCAAGCTCGAAGCGATCTCGGTGTGCGGGAGTGACATTTATCTCGAATACGACGCCGAACTCCCCGAAGAGGACTACCCGTTCGTGCCCGGGGCCCCCATGCACGAGTGCGCCGGAGTTGTTGTGGAGAGCCGCGATTCAGACTATGCGGAGGGTCAGCGCGTTATCGTAATCCCGCGCGACGTTGCGGGTATGCAGGAACAGGTCGTGCAAACTGCCGACCGCCTGATAAAACTGCCGGAATGGGGCGATCTTTCCGAATGGGTCATGTGCCAGCATTCTGGTACGGCCATGTATTCAGCAAAGCGCTGGGGCAATCTCATGGGCAAGAAAATCGCGATAATCGGCCAGGGTGGAATTGGCCTCACCTTCACCATGATCGCCGAACGGCAGGGTGCTCACCAGGTGGTCGGAATCGATCTCGAAGAGTACCGCTGCCGCAAGTCGATCGAACTGGGTGCCACGCACACCATTAACGCGATCAACGAGAACGTACAGGAAGCGGCGACCGAAATAACGGGTGCCAAATTGTTTGACGTCGTGGTCGACGCCAGTGGGAACCGGGAAGGCCTGGGCATCGCCGTCGGTCTTGTCAGGGACGAGGGGCAAATCGTTTCGTTCAGCCTGGTTGATCCTGTAAAAGTGATGTTCGACCACCGCGAGTGGATGGGCAAGAACATCCAGATCAACGCCACAGTGATCGCCGCTACAGATGAGCCGGTGAAAGAAATTCGTGAGATTGTTGCGCTGAAAGAACGGGGCTGGATCGACCCCGGTGTACTGAAATCCCACGATATGGATTTCGCGGAAGCGCAGGAGGCTTTCGAAATGTACCGGGTGCGGCAGGATGGAGTAATCAAGATCGCAATGTCTTTCTAACCATTGCGATGGCATAATCTGATCGATACTTATCGCGCTCTAGTATTCATTAAGGGGTTTTATATGTCTGCAGACGTAGGTTCCAGGGCACCTGACATCAACTTGCTCGACACCGATGGGAAAGAGTTCGGCCTGAGCAGCCTGAGTGGCAAACGAGTCGTGGTTGCGTTCTTCCCGGCTGCGTTCAGCGGGGTCTGCGCCGAGGAGCTATGTACGTTCCGAGATGCTCTTGCTGACTATTCGGCGCTTAATGCCGAGGTGGTAGGAATTTCGATCGACGGTCGCTTTACCAACGGGGCGTTCAAGGATGCGAACAGCATCCCCTTCCCGATTCTCAGCGACTACAAACAGTCGGCCATCAACGACTACGACGTTGCCTGGCCGGACTTTGCCGGTATGGACGGCTACACAGCTGCTCGTCGTTCAGTGTTTGTGATTGGGAGCGATGGCAACATCGCCTGGAAGTGGCTGTCAGACGTCCCTTCCGACCTCCCGCCTTTCGACGAGGTGAAGGCCCAGGTCGAAGCTGCAAGTTAGCGTTTGCGTTTTGCTCCGGGGCGTTCGAGGCGAACTTGCCAGATGACTGGCGTGAGCAAATCGCGTATGCGGCTCCGCGGGGCACATCAGGGCGTTTGCTCAGGGCGTTCGAATTCATTACAGGTCCCGATTCGCATCGGGGCTTGTTTGCTTTAGCGGACTGGCGCATGATTCACAAAATTCACCACCCGCTGACAATCGCCGCGTGCCGGGGAGATCTTGATGCAAAAATTCAATCCTGTTTCTCTGGAACCTGTCGTTAATGCTTCAATGTCGGACTCCAGGCACTGGGGCGTCAAGACGGCCGGGGCGGTTCCGATGCTTCCGACCGGATCGCAGACGTTCTGGGGCATTCCGTTCGAATTTGCGGCACCGACCAACGAGCGTGATCTGTTAGTACTGGCTGACACGTCCAGTGTAGAAATCGAAGTTGGCGCTTCGGGTTCTCATCTCGTATTCGCCCATTTCTGCGACGAGAATGCTTCGACAACCGTCGCGGGCCAGTCCGCCGATTACTTTAACCCGGTGATTACTGCGCCCGGAGAGCACCTGGCCGACTACGTTATCGTGTTCGCAGATGGCTCCGAGCACCGCCAGCAGATACGCAGGCGATTCGAGATAAACCAGGTCCAGACCCGGATGCAGAGCGGTTTCTCGTCTCGCCAGCACCAGGGTCTATCGACCATTTCCTTCCGCGGGCCGTACCCCGACAACGCGTGGGGCCGATGGCAGACCGGGGTCATGGTCGGCGACCCGCCAACGTCGGGGAGGTCGGCAGCGAGGGCCGATGCGGAGAACCGGTCGAACCCGGCTGGTTCATGGACCATTTACGCTCTGGAACTCCCGGATTCTTCTCAGCAAATCAAAACGGTGCGGATCGAGCCGACCGGTGCCACAGCAATCGCAATCGGTGCGATAACGCTGTTCGACGGCCGTGAACATCCGTTGCGACACCTGCCGCTTGAGACGATTGAACTCGAAGGGGCGGGAGCTTCGGCAGGCGAGATGCAAGTCGAAGTCGACCTGGGTGTAATAGCGCGCCAGCGGGACATACAGCGCTTCGACGGCGAAGAGTGGCTTGCCAGTCCGGTTCAGGGTTGGGGCGAAGCTCCCGACGATCCCGAATTTGTCACGTCGGTCGACCTGGCTGCTTCGGCCGACGCCACGCTGTCGGTGAACGGTTCCGATATAGAGGTAGGCCCTTTGCTCGAAGTTGGCGAAGCTACCAGCAGCGATGGAAAAGTAAAGGCGAGAGTCCTTACGTCGCAGCGCACCTGGGTCCACGGTAAGATCATCGATTCAAGCACGGGCAAGCCCACTGCAGCCCGCATTCACTTCCGCTCGCCCGACGGTCGTTACTTCCCTCCCTACGGTCACACACATGAGGTGAACGACAACTGGTTTGAGGACTACGGAGCGGACCTTCTGCTAGGCGACACACCCTACGCGTACGTCGATGGCACGTTCCAGGGTGAGCTGCCGGTTGGCGACGTTTACATCGAGGTGTCAAAGGGTTTCGAATTTGAACCGATCCGACAGAAAATATCTATCGAACCGGGGCAGCGTGAGCTCGAAATAACACTGGAGCGAAATTCGAACCTGCGTGCTTCGGGCTGGGTTACAGCCGATACACACACTCATTTCCTGACACCGGAAACCGCCCACCTTGAGGCGGCGGCCGAAGACATCAACATCATCAACCTGCTGGCAGCTCAATGGGGCGATCTGTACACGAATGTCGGCGATCTCACCGACGGAATTTCAGGTTCTTCATCAGCCGAAACGATCGTCTGGGTCGGCACTGAAAACCGTCAGCACTTCATGGGACACATCAGCCTGCTCGGCGCTACCGGCTCGCCGGTGTTCCCAATGTCGACGAGTGGTCCGACCGAAGGCTATATCGGCGATCCAACGGTCCGGGCAATGAGCGACTGGGCCGATGAGGTACGTGAAAAGGACGGTCTGGCGATCGTCCCGCACTTCCCGTTCCCCCACTCGGAAGTAATTGCTGAAGTTGTTCTTGGCAAGGTGGACGGTCTCGAGATTCGCGACTTTCATGTTCCGACCATGGACACGTTTGCCGTTCACGAGTGGTACAGGCTGTTGAGCTGCGGGTACCGTATTTCAGCGGTTGGGGGCACCGACAAGATGTCTGCCGGGATGCCTGTTGGCGGAGTTCGGACTTACGCATATATCGGCGACCGAGAGCTGTCACACAAGTCGTGGAGTGATGCAGTCCGAGCTGGCCGGACCTACACGACAAGCGGTCCGTTGATGGATTTTACGGTTGAGGGCTTAAGACCGGGTGATGAATTGACCTTGCCCGAATCTGGCGGGGCCGTTCACGTGAAGGCCACCGCTTCGTGTGCCATGCCCATCAACAAGCTGGAGATCGTGTTCAACGGAAAGGTAATCGCCGAGGCATCATCGGAAGGTGGCGAAAAACTTCTGGCAATCGACGAGCAACTCGATCTGCCGGGTAGCGGCTGGATCGCGGCCCGCGCGGTTAGCAACCACGTTGCCTGGCACGTCTGGCCGGTGCACTTTGCTGCCCACACTTCGCCCGTTTACGTAAAGGCGGGTCGCACGGACGTGTTTGACGCGGCCCTTGGCGAGTACCTGATCACAACGATGCAGGGAGGTGTCGAGTGGCTCGACACACTGGCCACGCGGGCCCACGCCGCACGGCATGCGAGCATCCGTAAGGTGTTTACCGATGCGATCGGCGCGGTGAACAAGAAAATGCCGCACCGCCATGGTGAC
>Ga0066376_10000624_pt1 | contig 33132 bp, 24 predicted proteins | sample Knorr_S15_td_Bot_FD_77009 | JGI IMG/M metagenome (GOLD analysis project Ga0066376, IMG submission 77009) | Marine microbial communities from Southern Atlantic Ocean transect - Knorr_S15_td_Bottom_ad_5009_LV_A | ecosystem: Environmental > Aquatic > Marine > Oceanic | place: Southern Atlantic... | reverse complement strand
ATTATTTAAGGCTTTTGATACTGTTGATATTGAATATCCTGAAATTTGGGATATGTGTTTTAATGTTATTGCTTCTTTCATGATTTTATTAAAATTGATACCTTACAATTGAAAATCTAATCCTCCAGCATTTTTAATCTTTAATTCATAATTTAAACAATATTGATACATCCTTTCATTTATCACTTTACCATCAGGCAAATGAACGTTTTCTGGTAATATATCAATATGGTTAAAAAGATGCTCATGCATAAAGTAATAATAACTCTGTATGCTTTCCTTATTCATAGGATAATATTCATCTAAATTGAAGGAGATCACATCGGCAAAACTCAAACCTTCTTCTTTATGAAGTCGTACCAACTCTTCATAAACTTTTATGGGTGAAGATCCTGTTGCCAACCCTAACACACAGCTTTCTTTTTTTTTCTCTTTCTTTAATAAGAAGGGCTATTTCTTGTGCAACAACTATTGAAGCTTCATTTGAACTCTTAAAAATAACATTGTGTATTTTTTCAAATCTAGTATCTTCAAACTGACCAGATGTTTTATAGCTTATATCCATTTATTTCTTTTGAAAACTTTATAATCATCTAAATGTCCTTTTTAATTCTAAAATTTATTCAAAAACGGTATTAGATACCTTGTTGGTACTTTCAAATTTTCTTAAGTAAATATCCATCCCGTTTTTTGATTTACGTTCTTTATAGGATTCAAAGGTTGTTTGGCGAATTTGGCTTTTATGACAGATCATAGAATTATATGCTGTTTTGAGATCCTCATTTGTAAAGGCTACACGTGTTAACAAATATTTTTTGTCCTGCCCACGAAGTATCTTACTTTCTGGGTTATCAATAAAATTGGAAGGAGTTCCCGGATAGTATAGTTTAGGGGATTTGTCCCATACTTTGCTTACAAAAACTTGAGTCACAGTAGCTCCAACTAATCTATGATCAATATGATTAGAACCACCATCTGGCCCCCATGTGATTATTACGTCAGGTTTAACTTTTTCGACTATACCATAAATCTCTTTGATTAAAGACCTAACATGTGGAATATGACCATCATAACCTTCTCTAGATTTTAATTGATCGTGATAGTCTAGATGTGTAAGTTCAGCGCCCAATATTGAAGCGGCACATTTCATTTCTTCTCTGCGCATAGCCACTAAACCTTCACCAGCTTCATGATCTGTATGATCATTGGTTCCATATCTGCCATCTGTTACGATTACTAAATGAACCTTGATACCTTCTCTAACATAACGAGATAGCATTGGAGCAATTGTAGTCTCATCATCTGGATGAGCAAAGATGGCAAGGAGGATTTTATCATCTAAAGAGTTTTGAGCTGATAAATTCGTTTGAAAAAGTATTAAAGCAAGGAGTGCAGCTATAAATAATTTTTTTTTCTTTTGAAAATTAGATTGCGTTTTCATAATGAATGCATTATTTTGGTTAAAACAGTTATATTGACTAATTATGAACTTTCTACAAAACTATATAATTATAGGGTTTATCAGAAGATTTTTTATTTTAATTCATGCAAAGGTTTGCATAAATAAAAAGGATATTCTTTTTCAAAATCAATATTTTATTGTTGTTTTGAAAATACTATAAAATACGCAACATATTTGAGGTTTATAAAGTGTCAAGTGTTTATATTATTTATTATCATGCTGGTTTCTACTAAAAAATTATTTGAAAAGTGTTATTGCAAGTATGGGATTGCTGCTGTAAATGTTTTTACCATGGAACAGGTATTAGGTTTATTTGCTGCAGCTGATGCATCTGAAGCTCCTTTTATTGTGCAAACATCTCCTGTGGCTCGAGATTATTCTAGTTCTGAAATGCTACTTGCCATGATAGATGCTGCATCAAAATTGTACCCTAAAACAGTGTATGCAATTCATGTAGATCATGGAGTCGAAGAGCATGTTTATGACGCTATTGACTCGAAAAGATATACTTCGGTAATGATTGATGCTTCACATGAAGATTTTGATAAGAATGTGGCTAGAACTCAAAAAGTTGTTCAGTATGCTCATAAATTTGGTGTTGCCGTCGAAGCAGAATTAGGAGTTTTAAGTGGTGTAGAAGATGATATCTCCATTGAAGATAAGTATGCACAATACACAAATCCAAGCGATGTAAAAAAGTTTATTGATTTAACTAATTGCGATAGCTTGGCTATTGCAGTGGGAACTAGTCACGGAGCTTATAAATTTTCTGGAGAACAAGATATTCAGTTTGATATTTTGGAAGAAATCCAACAGGAATTGCCTGGATTTCCTTTAGTTCTCCATGGTGGATCGGCCATAAATTTTAAGGAAATACAAACCATAAACAAATATGGCGGTCGCCTAATGGAAACTGCAAAGGGTGTTGATTCTTATCAACTCAAAAAATCAATACAATATGGCATTTGTAAAGTAAATATAGCAACAGATATAAGATTGATATGGACAAGAGTTCACCGCGAATTTTTCATCGATAATCCTGAAAAGTTTGACCCAATAATTCCCGGAAAAACTTATGTTGAGGAGCAAAAGAAATTTCTAATTGAAAAATTTGAACTTCTTGGAGCTACTGGAAAAGCTAAAGACTTTCAACAAGTAGAAATCCTAGTATAAAATAAGAGATTATGAATAAAACAAAGGAATCTCCTTTATTGATAAAACCTAAAGACGGGTTTGGTGTCTATCATCATGTATCTCCAAAAAACGCCCATTGGGAGTATCTATATATGGAGGCAAGATTGATGTCAGTTGGAGAGGTTTGGAAACACAATACGGAAGAAAATGAAATGGTCATAGTTTTATTGAGTGGAAATTTTAAGGTCTCCAGTAATAAAGGAAATTGGGAAACACTTAACGGAAGAAAAGATGTATTCAGCGGCATAGCCCATACTTTATATTTACCAAGAAAAACACAATTCACTTTGGAGGCAACAAGCAAAAATTTAGATATTGCCTATGGCTGGTGTCTTTCCGACGAAGATTTTCCGGCAAAATTTGTTACCCCCGAAAATACTCCTGTAGTCATTTTTGGTGGAGATAATGCAACACGACAGTTTAACGATTTAGTTCCTCCAGGATTTGGTTGTAGTAGAATTGTGTCTAGAGAAGTATATACACCTTCTGGCAACTGGAGTTCGTTTCCTGCACATAAGCACGATGAAAGAATACTTGATGCTGATGGTAATGTGTTAGAACCTTATCAGGAAGAAACCTATTTTTATAAGTTTCAAAAGCCTGAAGCCTATGCGATACAGCAAGTATATACAAAGGACGAGTCTTTAGACGAAATTATTAAAGTTCGTCATAACGATGTAGTTATAATTCCAAAAGGGTATCACCCAGTAGTGGCCGAACATGGATATCACTGTTATTACCTTAATTTTTTATCCGGATCCGATCAATGTCTAGAAAATACTACAGATCCTGATCATGAATGGATTTACGATTCATGGACTACAAAAGATAGCCGTTTACCTTTGGTAACTGCCGAAATGAATAACAGGAAAAAGTAATATATGGAGCATAAAAAACATGATGTAATTACATTGGGAAGATCTTCCATAGACTTGTATTCGCAAAACATTGGGGTCTCATTTAACGATATTAAAGGCTTTGATGCCTTTGTTGGAGGTTCACCGCTTAATATTGCTGTTGCCTGTTCTAGATTAGGCGTTGATACCAGCTTATTAACGGCTGTCGGCAATGATAAAGTGGGCGAATTTATTGTAGATTTCCTTCAAAGTGAAAATGTAAATACCCATTCTATTCCTGTTAAAAATAACGCAAGAAGCAGTGCTGTTGTTTTAGGGATAGAACCTCCCGATAAATTCCCTTTAGTGTTTTATCGCGACAATGCAGCAGACAGTCAAATTACTATAGACGATGTTCAGAACGCAAATATTCAAGAGTACAAAATTTTAGTAATTAACGGTACCGCATTAAATATTGAACCAACTAGAAGTGCTAATTTTTTTGCTGTTGAAATTGCAGAAAAAAATAATGTTCAGGTTGTTTTCGACTTGGATTTTAGAGCAGACCAATGGCATGATTATAGGGCTTTCGGATTGACTGTAAGAGCCATTCTGCCTAAAGTAAAAATAGCAATTGGTACTGAAGAAGAAATATTGGCGGCTACTATGAGCGATTCGTCACAGGTAATTATAAAAGATCAACAAATTTCTGCCCCCGAAATTAAAGGGAATATCGAAGTTTCTATCAAGCAACTACTCTCTTGTGGAATTGAAACTCTCATTGTAAAAAGGGGCGAATCAGGAGTTAGTATCTATAAAAAGGATGGTAGCAAGACGGATGTCCCAGGTTTTCCTGTTCAAGTTTTAAACGTACTTGGTGCAGGAGATTCTTTTGCAGGAGGGTTTATATATGGATTATTACAAGGTTGGGATTTGTACAAAGCATGTCGAATGGGCAATGCCAGTGGCGCACAAGTAGTAACCAAAAAAGGCTGTGCCAATTTTATGCCAACACTAGAAGAATCCTTTAGGTTTATTGAAGAAAAAGGAGGGTTTTAGAGCACATTAAAAACCGTGTAAGTAAATTAAACGAAATATAAGATTGATATAATAATTGACTAACTATAAAGTAAAATAAATAAAAATTATTCGCGTGAAAACAAGAAGATTAACTGTAGCACAAGCCACCATAATATACCTCAAAAATCAGTATGTAGAGCGTGATGGAATACAAAACCCATTTTTTGCAGGCTGTCTTGGTATTTTTGGACATGGAAATGTGGCAGGGATAGGGCAAGCATTGCATCAAAATCTGGATTTCCCTTTTTATGTTGTTAGAAACGAACAAGGAATGGTACACATTGCAGCGGCTTTTGCAAAGGTAAAAAACCGTCTACAAACATTGGTATGTACTTCATCAATAGGACCAGGTGCAACTAATATGATAACTGCAGCAGCAGGAGCAACAATCAATAGAATTCCTGTTTTATTAATCCCGGGAGATATTTTTGCTGCCAGACAAGTTGCCCCGGTATTACAACAGTTGGAGTCAGCAAACTCACAAGATATATCGGTAAATGATTGTTTTAAACCTATTTCAAAATACTGGGATAGGATAAATCGTCCCGAACAATTGATAACTTCATTACCCGAAGTCATACGAGTTCTTACATCTCCAGCCGAAACAGGTGCAGTTACTTTAAGTATCCCTCAAGATGTTCAGGCAGAGGCTTTTGATTTCCCTGTCGAAATGTTTGAAAAACGCATTTGGGTAATTGGTAGAACTATGCCAGACCAAACTTTGTTAGACAAGGCCATACAGCAAATAAAAAAGAGCAAAAACCCAATGATTATAGCGGGCGGAGGCACTATCTACAGTAATGCTACTGCAATTTTAAAAAAATTGGTAAACAGAACAGGTATTCCTGTTGCTGAAACGTATGCAGGTAAAGGTTCTCTAAATTACAATGAGCCCCAAAATCTTGGCGCTATGGGAGTAACTGGCACCCCAGGAGCTATTGAAATTGCAAAAAATGCAGATTTGGTTATTGGAATAGGTACCAGATATAGTGATTTTACAACGATTTCAAAATCTGCTTTTCAAAATCCAAATGTGAAGTTTATTAATATTAATGTTACTGAATTTGATTCTTACAAACACAGTGCTTTGCCTTTAACAGGAGATGCCAAAGTTATTTTGGAACATCTTGACAAAGCGCTTGTTAATTATAAAGTATCTCCAAAATACCGACAAAAAACAGAAGACTTAAATAAAAGTTGGGATGTTTTTGTATCGGAGATATATGCCGAAAAAAACGATACTCCTGCTTTTCAGGGAGAAATAATAGGTGCTGTCAATACTTTTTCCAGCGAAAAAGACATCGTTGTTTGCGCTGCAGGGAGTTTGCCTGGAGATCTGCACAAACTATGGAGAACATCGCACCCTAAAGGGTTTCATTTAGAGTATGGTTACTCCTGTATGGGTTATGAAATAGCTGGAGGGCTAGGGGCTAAAATGGCAAGTCCCGAAAGTGAAGTTTATGTATTGGTTGGTGACGGTAGTTACCTTATGATGTCGCAGGAAATTGTGACCGCTATTCAAGAAAAACAAAAAATAACCGTCATTTTACTTAATAATGATGGCTATTCCAGTATAGGAAGTTTATCCGACGCTGTGGGGAGTGAAGGATTTGGAACGTATTATAGGTACAGAAATGACGAAACACAACAGTTAGACGGAGGTTTATTACCCATTGATTACGCCGCCAATGCAGCCAGTCTGGGGGCTTATGTAATTAAAACTTCCAATGTAAAAGAATTAAAAGAGGCCTTAATTAAAGCAAAAACTATTGATAGAACTATATTGATCTATATTGATGTAGATAGAAAAAAAGTAGTTCCGGGATTTACTTGGTGGGATGTTGCCATAGCTGAAGTTTCAGAAAAAGAAGCAGTTAAAGAAGCATTAATCACATATAAAGAGAATAAAAAAACACAAAAATATTATTTATAGATTAGCTAAAAACACCTTAATATGGATTCTAATTTAGTAATAATAATTTTTACTTTTCTACTTTTTACTGCAGGTGTCGCATATTTTACATGGTACAACCTTCGAAAAACAAATTTGACTTCCTCTACAGGCTATTTTTTAGGAGGAAGAAGTTTATCAGGAATTGTAATTGCAGGCTCTATGTTACTTACCAACATTTCCACAGAACACCTTATAGGAATGAATGGAAACTCTTACGTTAATGGTTTTATAATAATTGCATGGGAAGTAACTTCAGCAATCGCACTTGTAATCGCTGCAATCTATTTTATTCCGAAGTATTTAAAAATGGGACTAACTACCATTCCTCAATTTTTAGAGAATAGGTTTGATGGCACCACCAGAACTTTAGTCGCAGGATTTTTAATTGTATCGTTTGTGGTAACCTTATTGCCTATTGTACTTTATACAGGAGCAATTAGTTTAGAAAGTCTCTTTGGTGTTTCTAATGTGCTAGGTGTTGATAAAACAGAAGGACTTTGGATTACAGTTGTAATTATAGGTGTAATAGGTTCTATTTACGCCATTTTTGGAGGGCTAAAAGCGGTGGCATATTCAGATACTATTAATGGTGCTGGGCTTTTAATAGGAGGTATGTTAATCCCCATTTTGGCGTTGTTGGAAATAGGCGATGGTAATATTATAGGCGGCTTGGTTAAAGTATATGAATTTGCACCACAAAAATTTAATGTTATTGGAGCAAAAGACTCAGTATTGCCTTTTGAAGTTTTGTTTACTGGTTTAATAATAAATCAACTCTATTTTTGGGGTATGAACCAAACTATTATTCAAAGAGCCTTGGGTGCTAAAAACTTAAAAGAAGCACAAAAAGGCTTATTGCTAACAGGAGTATTTAAAATATTTGTTCCATTAATTATTATTCTTCCAGGAGTAATTTGCTATTACTATTTTCAAGACACTTATTATGACCAACAAGATATGGTGTATCCGGAATTAGTTAAAAAAGTACTGCCCGTATGGTTAATAGGCTTTTTTGCAGCCGTAATTATGGGAGCTGTATTAAGCACCTTTAACTCTGTATTAAATTCCGCATCCACATTGTTTAGTTTAGGCATTTACAAAAGGCATATCAATAAAAAAAGCAGCGATAAAAAATTGGTGATTATTGGTAAATCAACTTCAGCAGTACTGGCAATAGCAGCAATTTTTGCCGCACCAATGGTGGCCAATGCATCAGATGGGCTATATCAGTTATTACAACAATTAAATGGTATTTTCTTTATCCCTATTGCGTCCATATTAATAGCAGGTTTCTTTATGAAAAAAGTTTCGGCAATTGGTGCTAAAGTTGCTCTTTTATTTGGTTTGTCTTTCTACATTTTTATGACCTGGGGATATACAAGCCACGGCATTCATTTTGTACATCTTTGGGGAATTGAATTTTTAATTAATGTTGGAATTATGTATGGAGTATCTCATTTTTACCGAAGAAAAAACATTTATGAAATTACAGATGTAGGTGCCGTTGATTTAACAATTTGGAAATACACCAAACCACTGTCTATTTCCCTTTGTGTTATTACCGTATTAATATACGTACTGCTATCAAGAATATCTTAGCTAAAAAATAAATTGAACCTAAAAAAAATGAATGTTTTAAAAAATTATATTAACGGTGCTTGGACAGAAAGTTTGTCTAAAGAAACCATTGCTGTAACAAATCCTGGTAAATACGGAAACATGGCCAAAAGAGTGGTCTCGTAAATTTTAAGAAAGAATATGATTAAAATCGCAAATGCACCTTGCTCATGGGGAGTATTAGAGTTTGACCTGGAAGGGAAATCTGAAGAAATTGGTTTTGAACAAGTTTTAGACGAAATCAAAGAAACAGGTTATTTGGGTACCGAACTCGGAGATTGGGGATATATGCCAACTTCTCCTAAATCATTAAAGATTGAAATAGACAAAAGAGGCTTAGAATTATTAGGAGCTTTTGTTCCTGTTGCACTAGTAGATACCGGCAATCATAATGATGGTGTTACGGCTGCCTTAAAAGTGGCGGAACTTATGTTCCAAGCTGGCTATAAAAATGCCTTCATTGTGTTGGCAGATGATAATGGTTCTGTGCCAGAACGCACACAAAATGCAGGAAGAATAACCCCAGATATGGGCCTTTCAGAAATGCAGTGGGAAAATTACGCTACTGGTGCAGAAAACATTGCCAAAGCAGTAAAAGACACTTTCGGGATGCGCACCGTATTTCACCACCATTGTGCTGGATATGTTGAAACACCCGAAGAGATAAACACCCTTTTAGGATTGACAGATCCAGAATTATTAGGATTATGTTTAGATATGGGGCATTATACCTTTGGTGGAGGAGACCCTGTTCAAGCCTTGAAAGACCATTTTAACAGAATATGGCTTGTACACTTTAAAGACTTTAACCCCGAAGTTGCTAAACTATCGTCAGAATCAAAAGGAGATTATTTTGACGCTGTCAAGAGAGGAGTGTTTTGTGAGTTAGGCAAAGGCGCTGTTGACTTTAAAGTTGTCGTAGAAATATTAAAAGAAAAAAGGTTTAAAGGTTGGGTCGTCGTAGAACAGGATATTCTACCAGGAATGGGAAATCCAAAATATTGCGCACAGATTAATAGAAATTATTTAAAAAAAATAGGTTTATAAAAATCATTTTAGATGGAAAAATTAAAAATTGCCATTGCTGGCTTAGGAAGAATTGGAAAAATTCATTTGGATAATTTACTCGAAATTAGTGATGTAGAAGTGGTGGCCGCAACTGATGTTTTGTCTGAAAGCTTACAATATGCAAAAAAAAAGGGTGTTGCTTTTACAACATCAACTTTTGAAGAAATGTTAACAATAACAAGTATAGACGCTGTAGTAATTTGTTCGCCAACAGATACGCATGCCGATTTTGTTGAATTGGCTGCAAAATCTGGGAAACACATCTTCTGTGAAAAACCTTTAGACTTATCTCTAAAAAGAGTTGTAAAAGTATTAAAAACAGTAAAAGACACTAACGTTAAATTAATGATTGGTTTCAATCGAAGATTTGATAAAGAATTTAAAAAAGTTCAAGAATTGGTAAAAAACGGAGAAGTAGGGAACCCTCATTTAGTAAAAATTACCAGTAGAGACCCATGCGCCCCTCCAATATCCTATATCAAACAATCGGGAGGCTTATTTTTAGATATGACTATTCATGATTTTGATATGGCTCGTTTTATAGTTGGCAAAGAAGTAGAAGAAGTATTTGCTAAAGGAGCCGTGTTAATAGACCCCGAAATAGGCAAAGCAGGAGATATCGACACCGCTGTAATTATCTTAACCTATACCGACGGTTCTATGGCGGTAATTGATAATAGTAGAGAAGCCGTTTATGGTTACGATCAGCGCGTGGAAGTCTTTGGATCTAAAGGCATGGTGCAGGCGCATAACAACTTTTACGACTCTCATATACTGTACAATAGTAAAGGTATACAGGCAGCTTTACCATTACATTTTTTTTTAGACAGATATGCACAAGCTTTTAAAACAGAAATGTTAGAATATATAAAAAGCTTAAAAAATGGAACAAAAGTTCCTGTGGGAGGGGAAGACGGAATGTCATCTTTAAAAATAGGCCTAGCAGCAATTAAATCATTACAAGAAAATAGACCTGTTAAAATTTCAGAAATTCAATAATTGCATAATTGAGGCCTTTTTACACTTATTTTAATTTCAATATTTTTCATAGCCTTTAAGTTTTAATAGGCAATGTCATTTTCAATCTAGGAGCCAAAAATTAAAGCGATAATAAAGCATATGCTTCTAAATAAAATTACGTTGACGGTATAAAAAATATATTTAGTTATAACTAAAGGACTTTTTTAGTATAAATACATTTTAAAAACTAAATAAAACTAGCTCTTTAAACTTCTTCCCTTTATGATTTAATAGTTGGAGTTTGACAATTTTATTTTATAATTTAGAATAATCTTTTTATAATAGTATAAATTAGTTCATCTGCTCTCCGACAGGACCATGTAAATCAACTTTACTTACCTTATTTACAACGGGGATTATATCTTTTAAGCACAATGCTCTGCATATAAAAAATAGATGCTCCTTCTGCTTAATTAACAATACCGTAAATTTATTCTAAACCACTAGCCTTTTTTAATAGATTATCTAACGCTTTACGATTATAAAAGATTCCATTGCGCACAACACCACTTATTCTATTAGTGTTTTTAATATCGTTTAACGGGTTTGCGTCCAACAATACCAAGTCAGCTGCTTTGTTTATGTCAATAGTTCCCATGACATCTTCCAAACCAAAATATTTAGCAGGAAGAATGGTTGCTGATTCAAGTACTTCCATAGGTGTTAGCCCACTTTTAACCAAAATTTCTAGCTCTTTGTGTAGACTAAAACCTGGTGTAAGAAAAGAAATTGGAGTGTCTGTTCCCGCAAGTATTTTAACATTGGCGTCTTTGAGTTTTGTAATCATTTTTAAACCCCATTGACCATAGGCAATACTCAAATGATTAATTTCCTTTTGCTGTTTCTCTTCTGCTTTTTTAATCCAGTTAGAACGTATTTCTGGAGGTAAATACTGAAAAGTTTCTTTCCATGTATCATTTTCATACAAGCGATTAATATCCCCAGTAAGAAGAGCCAAGGTAGGAATTTGCCAAGTTCCATTTTCTGCAAGGCTTTTCAGCACTGTATTTGCCCTTTTTTCATCGTAAGATTCAATAGCGTATAAGCGTTGAACTTTATGTATTTGTGACCTCAACATCCCTCCTAATGAATTTTTTCCTTCCGCGAGCATTTTCTTACGAGCATTTAGAAGAGAGTCAAAATTAACTGAACAGGCCATCTCTAAATTACGAAGGTGTTCCATGCTACGCAAACCTTCATTACTTGCTTCAATTACATCCATACTAAGAGGCACGTGACCTGTAACAAACAAACCACGCTTTTTTGAATACGAAATAACTGTTTTGAACTCTTCTGGCGTTAACATCTCATAAGATTTCAGAAAATCAACCCCTTTGGCTTGAAGTGAATCTATCATGTTCCTAACAGCTTCAGGCGAATCAAGAGCTACAGATATTTCTGGTCTTCCAGGACTTCCATCATATACATTAGGGATGCCATCCAATAACGGCCCAGAAATAAAAACATTCGGGGAACTATTCGGGGTTTTTTTAGACTTATCTCGCCAATACAAAACGCGGTCAATCAAGCCGCCTGTATCACGAACACTTGTAATACCATTGGCTAAAAACAAAGGAAACATAGATTTCTCCAATTCAGGGGAATAGGTAAGGTGAACGTGTGTATCCCATAGTCCAGGAATCAAATATTTTCCCTTACCATCGACAATAATGCAGTTTGATGGACTGACTATCGCTTTCTTACTAATATTGATTATTTTGTTGCCAGTGATTAATACATATTGATTTCTTCTTTCACCAAATTCAGCATCGATGGTGGTTATATTATTAAATAATACCGAATAATGTTCCTCGTTTTTAGTTTTAGTCGAATCTATACAGCTCATATTTACCAGTAACAATAATGTGATAAAAATTACTTTAGAAAGATATCGAAGAATTAATAAATTCATAGTTAATACGTGTTTAATTAAAAACAGAATCCTCGGTTTCTGTAGGAGCAACGAACTTTCTTAAATAAACAGCTTTTTCTCTTTTACTGCTCCATTTTCGAATTTTATCTAATCCCATTTCTCCAAACTGACTTTTATGACAAAATATTGCTTGAAAAGACTGTTCCCTATGTTCATCTGTATAGGTGACTTTTGTGGTTAAATAGCTTCTGTCTTGTCCACGAATTATCTTCTGTTCAGAATCATCTAATACATCGGAAGGCATTCCTACGTAATATAGATTAATCTTCTTGTTCCATACTTTGCTTAAAAAAACTTGAGTTACGGTAGCGCCTACCAAACGATGATCCATATGGTTTGACCACCCTTCTGGCCCAAAAGTAATGATAGCATCTGGTTGAATTTTTTCAACAATATCATAGATGTCTTTTATTAGTGAGCGTACATGTGGAATATGCCCATCATAACCTTCTCCTGACTTAAGTTGATCATGGTATCTTAAATGCGTAAGTTCTACCCCTAAATTATCAGCAGAACATTGCATTTCTTCTCTACGCATAGCGGCTAAATCATCACCAGCCTCATAGTCAGTGTTTTCATTAGTACCGTATCTACCATCTGTACATACTACTAAATGAACTTTTACTCCCTGCTCAACATATTTTACCATTAGTGGCGCTATAGTTCCTTCATCATCGGGATGAGCAAACACAGCTAATAATGTTTTCCCACTATTGGTGTTTTGTGCAATTGTAATATTTTGAAATAATATAATAGACAATAATAAAATGCCTATTGAGGGAGTCGTCTTTAACCTTCTCTTGACGGTTGTTTTTAATTCTTTCATTTTCTTTTTGTTTTAGTAAAATTAATTAAAAATTGAATTCTTGATATTTTTTGGCGCTATGAATTGACGTAAATACATTTCCATACCAAATTTCTTTTGGTATTCAGTTATCCGAATTAATCCTTGTGGTGACATTTGGCTCTTGTGACATTTAAGCGAAGCTAAAGCTTTTTCAGAATCTTCTTTTGTATATTTTATTCGAGTATTTAAATATTTATCATCTACACCTCTCAAAATTTTGTCACCAAGACTGTCTATAAGCTTTGAAGGAGTTCCTACATAAAACAATTCTGTTGGTTTCTCCCAAAGTCTACTGACAAAAACTTGAGTAACTGATGCACCCACCAAACGATGATCCATATGTGTTGTCCCTCCATCTGGCCCCCAAGTAATCAAGGCATCAGGTTTTTTATCGGTTACAATTTCGTACAATTCGGTAAGTAGTGCTTGGGCGTGCGGGACGTGACCATCATAACCTTCACCTGATTTGAGCTGGTCATGATAATTTAAATGAATTAACTCAACACCAAGATTATTAGCTGCACATTTCATCTCCTCCTTTCTAATAGCCACTAATCCTTCACCTGCCTCAATACCAGAAAAATCATTAGTTCCATAACGTCCATCTGTGCAAATAACAAGATATACTTTTGCCCCTTCACGGGCATATTTCGACAATATAGGTGCAACAGTCATTTCATCATCAGGATGAGCAAAAATTGCCATTACCGTTTTTCCTTCAACAGAGCCTATTTCTTCTTTGTTTATGCTTGCTTCTTTATTAGTGGTATTACACTGAAATAATAAAACTGGTAGTAGAATACTTAAAGCTCTAATCGTTATTTTTAAATTTCTCATAATTTTAGTTTTTAACAAAATTGATAATTTATGAATTCGGTACTATAAATTTATCGACGAAAACACATCAATAAACATTAATTTTTCACTTTATTTAAACTCTGACAATACATCTTTTTGGATGGCTAGCATCTCATTCATACAGCTCACTGCATTATTATATGAATTTACCGTTGGCTCCAATAATATTGCCTGAAGCAATTTATTTTTTGATTGCTCATCAAAAGCTTCAATTAGTAAACGGTTAATACTTACTTGTGTTCGTAAAAGAGCAAGTATTGCTTCAGGTAGTTCTTCTGTTTTTTGTGGTTGCAGTCCATCTTTATTTACAATTGCAGGCACTTCTACAATAGCTCCTTCTGGTATTCCTGGCATAAAGTTATTATTTGGGACATTCACAGCATCAATAGAATTATTAGCACCACATACAAGCCCTTCGATAATAGGTATTGCATATTCGCGGGAGAATATTATTTCACGATTGTCACCTTTTCCTAATTCAAAAACCAAGTTTATGTCTTTTTCAGGATATAATGGCACCTGAGTAGGGTTGCCTTGAAGGCTGTATACCCAAGTTGGAATTTCCCCAGTTTCCCATGGATGTCCTTCATTAGGGTCGTAAAAAAATTGTATCTTATCACTTGCTAGAAAATCGTCTGCCCATCTAATATATTCGACTATATGATTTGCTCCTGGAGAAGGGTATAAACCATAAGTTCTCATTAATATTCTGCTTAAGGCAATCTCGTCCCATTCAGCCAACCAATGCGCTTGTTTTTCTCTCGATTTCAGTTTTGGATAAAGATCTTCTCCTGTATTTTTATCTTTTATAGATTGGAACCAGCTAATATGGTTAAGTCCAGACGCTGTTACTTCTAAATTTTCTTCATCCATTTCTAAAAACTGTGCTAATTGATACTTACCTGCTAATATACCATGACACAAACCAATAGTTTTAATTGAAGTAAGGATATTAATTGCTTCACATACCTTAGTTAGTGGATTAGTGTAATTTAAAAGCCATGCTTCTGGACATATTTTTTCCATTCTTTTAGCAATTTCCAAAGTAGATTTAATGTTACGTAAGGCATGAAACAATCCTCCAACACCTCCATTTTCACCATAAACTTGTTTAAATCCGTACTTTCTGGGAATATGGAAATCTTGAGCCCAATAATGATATCTTTTAAGCTCAATTGCAATTATTACAAAGCTTGTTTCTTTAAGAGACTCATCTAGATTTGAGGTACTCGTAATTATCGGGTTGCGGTTTAACTCTTTAGCTACCTTTTCAGCATATGCCTGAATATCTGGTAAACTATCCTCATTAACATCCATCAGGACAACCTCCAGATCTTGTTGACACAATAAATCACTTAAGAAAATATCATGTACCGAAGCAGGTCCAAATTCTTCACTACCAGCACCTATCACCGTTATTTTTAATTTCATATATTTATTTTAATTGTTATTCTTCTTTGAAACTTTTTTTTGCCAAGGAAATAGTTAGTATCGCACCAACAACGGAAATAATCAATAATCCTAGACCTAACACACTCTGGTTCAATACTAAATAACCAAACCCTAATATACTTGAATAAATAAAGATTATTCCTAGAAACCACCCTAGCCAGTTACTAGCGGCATTACCAGTGATTTGTACTTCAGGGCAGCTTTTGGCAATTTCTCCCCACCATCCACCAGGTCTTACTTTTCGGTAAAAATTCTGTAAATGCTCTTTACTATCGGGCCTAGTTAATAAGGTTACTGCAACCCAAATTACAGTACAAGCAACCAAAATAAATGTGGCTCTTAACATATCATATTCACTACTAAAAAGAACATTTATTTCCTCGTGAGTTTCAGAGGAGATGAACCCAATTTTTTCAAAAAGATTAGCCCAGAACTGCCCAATGGCTAACATAAATGATGCGATCATAGCACTTATTTCTGCCCAAGGATTAACTCGCCACCAGTACCACCTCAACAACATGACTATAGCAATACCGGCGGTTAGTTGAATAATAAATATCCACCCTCTTTCAATTGATTCCATTTGCCAGGCAGTAAGCGCTGCAAATATTGCCAAAATAAGAATTGACCATCTTGAAGCTTTGATATAATGTACATCAGTAGCTTTTTTATTCATAAACCTTTTATAGATATCATTGACCATATAAGAAGCTCCCCAGCAAAGATGTGTATCCATCGTACTCATAAAAGCGGAAAGAAAAGAGGCAATAATAAGGCCCTTTAAACCAACAGGAACAATTTCTACAATCATCATTGGGTAAGCCAACTCCGGATCGGCCAATAATTCTGGGGATGCTGTTGCCAAGGGTAAAATAATCAAGGAACCCAGACCTACCACGATCCAGGGCCAAGTCATTAATACATTAGCCGCAAAATTGAACCATAAGGCAGCCAACACGGATTGTTTTTCATCTTTGGCAGCAAACAAGCGTTGTACCAAGTAACCATCTCCTTGTGCGCTCCTACTCCATAAGATAAGTATTAATACGATATATGAAATAAATTGAAGAGAACTCATATGATCGGACTGTGGTAACAAATCTAAAGTCCCAGGACTATTTGCTTCCATACTACTAATCTGTTTGACCAATTCTGCGGGCCCACCTACTTCATAGAGAACAAGACCAGCAAATACAAAAGTTCCCAAAACCCCGAGAATAAATTGCATAAGATCGGTATAAACCACTCCACGAAGACCAGAAGTCATAGTATATATTATAGCTACCGAAACACAAATTGTCAGTGTATATAATGGATCAAACCCTAGAATGACTTGTGAAAATTTCATCATGGCCAAAAGTACAAATCCCATTACTATCAAATTTTTTAACAGACCATGATACACAGCCGTAAAACCCCTTAATATAGACGCAGCTTTTCCAGAATATCTTAATTCAATGAATTCGGCATCTGTTATAACATTGGCTCTTCTCCATAGTTTAGCATAAAAGAAAACAAGCATCATTACTCCTGAAGCTTCATACCACCACAACCAATTTCCATAAATCCCATATTGACGCACTAGAGAAGACGCAGCTAAAGGCGCATCGGTTGCAAAATAAGTTGCGGCAATAGAGGTTCCCGCAATCCACCAAGGCAATGTTCTACCTGCAACAAAATATTCCTCTAAACCTTCACCAGCTTTTTTGCTAAACCAAAGCCCTATTCCTACAATTATTATACCGTATATGACAATGATTGTCCAATCGATAAAATGTAAATTCATATCAAACAGTCTTAATAGAGTTAGTTGTCAAAGTTATATTAATAATTTTATCAATACAATAAGCACTCACATAAATAATGCAAACGTTTGCATCATTTATCTCATTTAAAGAATATTAAAGATAATTCATTCTAAACAAAATCCAGATTATTTTATTGCTATATTAGCATATTAAACTCATTTCTCATATGAAAAATGTCAATGTAACAATTAAAGATATTGCTAAAGAGTTAAAGGTATCAGCTTCTACAGTCTCACGAGCTTTAAAAGATTATTCTGGTTTAAAAAAAGAAACCATAAAGAAAGTTAAAGCGCTGGCCAAAAGGATGAATTATCGACCAAATTTGACGGCTATAAATCTACTTAAAAAAAGGAACAATATTATAGCTGTGATTGTGCCAGAGATTAACGGACATTTTTATTCTAACGTAGTTACAGGCATTCAAGATGTAGTCGATTCTACTGATTATAATATTATAATATGTCTCTCTAACGAGTCTTATCGAAAGGAGGTTGCTATTATCGAAAACTTATCACGAGCTCGAATAAGCGGCATATTGGTGGCTCCGTCTTCAACCACTAAAAAGTTTAATCATTTTAAAAGGTTCCAAAAAAATGGCTCACCACTGGTGATTTTTGATAGAGATTGTATTGGACTAGATGCTAACAAGGTTCTTGTAGATGACTATTCTGGGGCTTTTCAAGCTGTAGAATATCTTATTCACTCTGGTTGTAAGAAAATTGCACATATTGGAGGAGTATTAAATTTAACAACCACCAGCCATAGACTTCAAGGCTATTTAGATGCTTTAAAACAAAACAACTTGCCAATTAATGAGGATTATATTATACATGCTTCAGGTTTTTCTCATCAAGATGGTATGGAGCCGGCTAAATTGCTATTTCAATTAAAAAATACCCCTGATGCCATTTTTGGGGTCAATGATCGTATTGCCATCGCTGCCATGTTCACGGCTAAAAAACTCAATTTAAGGATTCCTGAAGATGTTTCTATCATAGGTTTTGATGATGAACCACAATCTTCTTATTTCACACCAGCATTAACCTCTGTTAGGCAACCCTCTTATGGTATTGGAATGTTATCTGCTCGAATACTACTAAAGCACATTAAAGAAAATGAGAATCCTACTACTGGATTCCGTTATGAAGTTTTTAAAACAGAGCTTATTATTAGATCTTCTTCAAGAGAGATATAGAAATATAAGAATGTTAACTCGTTGTGCATTTAAATAATGCTAATTTTTATATTGTTTATATTTATATCAAAAACAAACTTATTGATAAATTGAATGATTGTTAATGATGTTAATTTTGATAGTATTCTTGTTTTAAAACCTTGAAATGTTTTGGCATAATTTCTTCTAATCATAAATTGGTCGCATAATTGAGAAAACAGCGTTTCAATTCGCTTTCTTTTCTTTCTAAAAATGTATGCTTGTTTTTGGTAATTATATTGATTTTTCTGCACTGGAATCTCTAATTTAATCTTTTTGCTTTCAAACATATCTAATTGATAATCAGCACTTAAATAGCCTTTGTCTCCTAAAATAATACAATTACTGTATTGTATTTTGATGTCTTTTAAGTAATGAATATCATATACTGAAGCTTTGATAATATAAAAACTTTTAAACACACCTTCAATTGAACAAACAGCATGTATTTTATAACCATAATAATGCATGTTCTGACTTGCACAGAAACCCTTGTTTGGAGATGTGTAGAATTCTTCTTTGCAAATTTTACTTCGTGTACTTCTTGATAATTTAACAACTTCTAATGGCATACTATCTATAACAAAGTAATTTTAAACTCATTAAACCTTTTAGACAACTCATTTCTTATAAATTCTAAAGCAGAAAATAATTTTCACTTTCTCCTATTATAAACTGAACGTTCTATTTTATTTAATAAATCTATTGGAAGAACCCTAAATAGCTGACATTCACTATCAATACTCATATATTCTGATGTTAAATTAATGGCTATCAATTTTATATCTTTAAGTTTTGGCTTCCTTTTTTGTTGTAAAAATTGCTCTCTTTTTGTAATTGAGGTCAATACCTCTAATATTTTATCGTAATTTGCTTTAAAGTTGTTCATTCTATTTAATTGTTTGATATTCAAATAAATATAAGGCTTTATTAAGCCAATGAACAGCTTTTTTTTAACTATTTATTAATGCACAACGAGTGAATGTTATTGCAATTTAATGCAAACGTTTGCATTAAAAAAAAGTATAAAATTTTGATATAACCAACAAATTATTGTTCTTTTATCATTCTTAATTAATCAATAATTTATGATTATATAGAACTGTTTTTAATTTGTTTAGTTTATTTAAAGTCTAAATTTGACTTTATTAAATTCATAAAAGATTAATAGTTGTACATTTTAAATAATTATTAAAGCATTTTAAAAACTTCAAATGTTAATATAATACGTGTTTTCAATATAATACGTTTTTTCTATAATATTAATTAATAATTTTTTTGAACTATGGTAAAATTTACTTTATTTTTGTTTACGGCACTTATGTTGCAGCCTATTTTGGCGCAGAATAAAACGGTGTCAGGAAATGTTACAGATTCAGCGGATGGATTGCCATTATCAGATGTTAATGTTATTTGGAAGGGTACAAGCACAGGAGTTGTAACTGACTTTGATGGAAATTACTCAATTGATGTTGATGAAACAGCAACATTGGTTTATAGTTATGTTGGGTATGTCACCCAAGAAGTTAACGCAAGTGGTAATGACACTATAGATGTGCAACTTGTGGCAGACATTGCTCAATTAAACGAAGTCATTGTTGTGGGTTATGGTTCTCAAGCCAAAAAAACAATTACTACTTCGGTGGCCAGTGTTAAGGTAGAAGACTTTAACCAGGGAAATATTAACTCTCCAGAACAATTGTTGGCAGGTAAAGTGGCAGGGTTAAGTATTGCCAGGGTTGGTGCAGATCTTAATGATAAATTTGTCATTCGTTTAAGAGGTCTTTCTAGTTTAGGAGCCAATACATCACCATTAATTGTTATAGATGGTTTAGCCGGAGGAACCTTACAAAGTGTAGATCCAAACGACATTGCTAGTATTGATATTTTAAAAGATGGTGGTGCTGCTGCAATTTATGGAACAAGAGGTTCGTCGGGTGTTATTTTAATTACTACTAAAAAAGGAAAACCCAATCAATCAGAGTTCACTTTCAATTCTTATTTAAGTGTTGAGAGTAGAGCCCGTAGTATTGAGGTTGCAAATGCAGCTCAATTTGCTTCTTTGCCTAACGTAACTTCTAGTAATGTTCTAGGGTCTGATATTAATTGGCTTGATGAAATTAGTCAAGATGCGGTTGGTCAAGTATATGGTGTATCTTCAAGTGGAGGAACAAATAATACTACTTATAGGGCATCTTTCAATTATAGAGATTTTGAAGGAGTTCAAATAAATTCAGGGTTTAACCAGCTTAACGGACGTATATCGGTCAATCATTCAGCTCTTAACGATCGTTTAAAATTAACAGCATCTTTAGCTGGATCAGTAAGAAATGAAGATATAGGTTTTAGAAATGCTTATAGATATTCAACTATTTACAATCCTACAGCTCCAATTCGAAATCCTGATGGAAGTTATTATGAATCCGGAGGATTTGATACGTTTAATCCAGTTGCGATTGTTCAACAAAATAGTAATACAGGAGAAAAGAACAATATTATTGGGGGTATGAAATTAGAATATGAATTGTTTGATGGTTTTAAGGCTGCAGTTTATTATGGTTATCAATCAGATAAGCTCACCACTATTGAAAAATATAGCAAAGATGCTCTTTATAGAGGATCTGGTAGAAACGGTTTAGTGCGTTGGTCTGATATTAAATTAACTACTAAGCAAACAGATTTTACAATAACCTATGACGTAGATCTTACTGATGATTTAAATCTTAATATTTTAGGAGGCACATCATATCAGGTGTTTGATGCTCTTGGAACAAGTATTGTAGCCGGAGATTTTATTTCGGATAGTATTTTGGATAATTTAGGATTATCTGGTGATGTCGCTAACGGCTTAGCTGATATAGGTTCTACTAAAAGACGATCAAAATTGTTTGCTGTATTTGCAAGAGTTAATTTAGACTTTGACGATACGTATTACCTTTCAGCATCAATAAGACCTGAAGGTCATGATAGATTTGGTGAAAACAATCAATGGGGTACTTTTGGAGCAGTAAGTGCTGGTGTAAATATTACCAATTTGAATGATGGCAAATTTGGACCTTTCAATTATTTAAAATTTAGAGGTAGTTGGGGACTAACAGGAAATATTCCTACCTTAGACAGAATTGGTCCTGCTCAAGCAACTGTTGGAGCAAGTGGAAATTATTTTAACAATGGAGCCTTTATACCTGCCTTTGCGCCTTCAAGTAATCCAAACCCTGATTTACAATGGGAGGAAAAGACAGAAATTGATTTTGGATTTGATTTTGCACTTTTAGATAACAAGTTAACAGGTACTATAGATTATTACTCGCGTACAACATCAAAATTGTTGAGAAATCAACCTGTTCCTGTTCCACCAAACCTTTTTGGTACGACTTTAACAAATGTTGGAGAGATTGAAAATTCTGGATTTGAATTGTCATTAGAATATAGAGCTGAATTTAAAAATGGGCTTAAGTGGACACCAGGATTTAATTTAGCAACTTTTAAAAATGAATTAAAATCTTTAGAGTCAGATGAGCGACGCCGTGTAGGTAGTTTAGGTTCTCCTGGACTTAATGCAGCTACTCCAATATTAATTGAACCAGGTAGAGCAATTGGAGATATATTTGTACCTGTATTTAATGGAATTAACCCAGATGGGACTTGGAATGTATCCACAGATGTGAATGAATTTATTGTAGCTGGTAATGGTTTACCAGATTTCTCGTTGAATTTTATCAGTACATTTAAATATAAAAACTGGGACCTTAACTTTTTATTGAGAGGTGTCTTCGGGCATAGTTTGGTTAACGCAACAAGAACTTTTTACGAACAACAAAATGTAGCACCAACCTATAACGTGTTAGCTTCTAGTTTTAGACCAGAATTAGATGGATTAACTACAAATGAATCAAGATTAAGTACCTTTTATGTAGAAAAGGCCGATTTCCTTAAACTAGATAATATCACTTTAGGATATAATTTAGATGATTTCGGTAAAAATTTTGGTATTGAATCTTTTAGACTATATCTTTCTGGACAAAACATGTTTACAATTACAGGATATACTGGGGTTGACCCAGAAGTAAGATATACTGATGGCGGTCAGGAAGGTAACGGTGATTTTGAAGGGTTAATTCCTGATCCACTTATACCAGGAATAGATCGTAGAAATACATGGTTTACTACGACCACAATCACTTTAGGAATAAATGTTAGCTTTTAAAAAAAAGAATTATGAAAATAAATAAATTTTATCAAAAAGCAATTGGCTTTGCCCTAATATCTATTATGGCGAGTTGTAATTTAGATGAGGATATTTTTACAGAAATTTTAAGTTCAGAATTTGGAAAATCAAACGAAGAAGTAAATGCAATGGTTGGAGCTGCTTACTCAAGTTATGGTGGATGGATTGGAGGACCTTGGGTTGCGCAAGAAATCTCTTCAGATATTGGAATTGTACCAACAAGAGGTACAGATTGGGCTGAAAATGGCCAGTGGGCCAGAATACATGAACACGATCTTCAACCAGATGATTTTTATGCCGGTGGTGCTTGGAACACATTGTATACAGGAATTAACAACGTAAATCGAATTATCTATCAATTAGAAGGAACGGGTACAGAAGCAGCGCTTCAAACTATTAAAGAATTAAGAGTGCTGAGAGCCCTTAATTATTACTATTTAATGGATATTTACGGAAATGTTCCATTGGTAACCTCATTCGCTGATGCAGACGAAAACCCAGCAACTAATTCACGTTCTGAAATATTTTCTTTTGTTGTAAGTGAAGTCGAAGGTGTGATTAACGACTTACCTACGACAGTAGGAGGTTCAAGTTATGGAAAGATCAATAAATGGACGGCACACGCCTTATTGGCAAAAGTTTATTTAAATGCCGAAGTATTTAATGGTTCTGCTGAATGGGCTAAAGCAATTCAAAATGCTGATGCTATTATTGATTCAGGAAACTATAATTTGACATCTAATTTCTTTGATAATTTTAGTATTGATAATGAGTCTTCCAGTGAGAATATATTTGTTCTTGTCTTTGATAAGGTATTTTCTGGAGGAATGAATTTAGCAGTTAGATCACTACATTACTCAAGTCAACAAACCTATAACTTTACGACACAACCGTGGAATGGATTCTCATCAATGGAAGCTTTTTATAATTCTTTTGACCCGACTGATGTAAGACTTGGTAGTTTTGTTGAGGGACCGCAATATGATTCATCTGGAGCTGTTTTACTAGATAATCAAGCTGAACCGTCAGACCCTAATGGGCCTCCTATTGATTTCACTCCACAAATAAGAGATGTACGTGATGCGTTACGTCAAGACGGAGTAAGAATTGGTAAGTTTGAGTTAGAAATGGGTGGTAATCCAGCAGCAATGAGTAATGATTTTCCTTTATTTAGGTTAGGAGACATAATATTAACCAAAGCAGAGGCTGAATTGAGATTAGGAAATGCAGGAACTGCACTTATATTAGTTAATATGATTCGTGAAAGAGCAGGAGTTACACCATTTGCTTCATTGACTTTGGCAGATTTATTGGCTGAAAGAGGACGCGAAACAGCTTTCGAAGCATATAGAAGACAGGATCAAATTAGATTTGGCACGTTCAATGATGCTTGGGAATTTAAACCAGCTGATGCAAGCACTCATATTAATATTTTTCCAGTATCAAGGTCAAATATGGAAGCCAATCCAAGTCTGACTCAAAACCCAGGATATTAATGTATTAGTAGATTTATGTTAAATATTTAATTGAATTTAAAAAGTCAAGTGTTTTACTCACACTTGACTTTTTAAGTATATATTTATTAGTATTAAAATTTTAGAGATTGCATTAAGAAACTTATGAGAAGAACATTTATTTTATTATTTGGCTTAATAATATTAGCCCATACTGGTTGTACACGTTCTAATGAGTATCACTCATTAATAGAAAGAGAATTGGCCACTAAAGTTAGAAATGACACCCTATTAATGGATATTAGGTTTGGAATGAAAAAAAGAAATTTTTTTGCACATTGCTGGGAATTGAATAAGAAAGGGATTTTGGTTGAAGGTATTAATAATGCTTCAGTTCATTTTGAATTTATAAGATTTGATAAAGAATATGAGGTAGATTTCTACCCTATATTTTATGAAGGCAAGATTTTTGAACTACCAGTAAAATATAAATATACGGCGTTTGCACCATGGAACCCAAAATATTCTACTGACACTTTGTTATTAGAGATTTTAAATATACATAAAGAGAAGTATGGCAATGATTTTATAGAAATAAGGTCTAAAAACCAAGATATTGGCACCGCCTATGTTAGAGTTGATGGAAATAGGAGAATTTCTATTTATAAAAATATTCACACAAATAGCATAACGGTATTATATTTTGATTTATTATCCAAAAAAAAAGGATAGTCTCATTGATTGATAACCCAATATTTTTCATGAAATGGACAGTATATCATATGGATTTAAGTTTAATACCTAAACAATTTTAAACTGTTATCATTTCTACTCACGAGTATTAATTTTTCATCGGATGAGAGATTGAGCACTTTAATGTCTCGTACTTCACCATTTATAACGAATCCTGAATTACGAGGTTCTATTATTTCCCAAGAGTCATTTGGGGTTTCTTTTTTTAAAAAATGACCATAAGAAGCATCGCTTTTACCAATATTAATTTGATTAGAATAAAAATTTCCCGCAGCAAGAATTTCTAATTCACAGTTATTATCAATATCTATTGTAGCAAAACTGTACAATGGTGCCAATTGTAATTTGGTAGGAAATGCCTTCATTACAAAACCTTCATTTTCTTGATTTTCAAAATATGCAGACTCGAAAGTAACTGCTTGTAACTTTATTGCCCCTTGCAATTCCTCTACAGGGAAGACTTCAGAAAAGGTGCTATTTGCATAATTTTTGTAAGAACGATATATTTTTTTAACGGATACCAATTGTTTTGCCAAATCATCAAGCCCGTAATAAGGATATTCTTCTCCATCTTTATAATAGGATAAAATAGGATCCAGACTGCCATTATTATCAAAATCTTTAAGATATAAATTTACAGGATATTGCAACGAGGCTTTTAAATTAGTATTAGTTCCCATATTACCTAAAAGTAAATCTTGATCGCCATCATTATCAATATCTGCGGCATGGATCGTATTCCACCAACCAGAGGTGTTTTTAATTTTATTTTCTTTTAACGGAAGGTTTTTAAAGTCGAGTATAGTAACCGGCATCCATTCTCCTACAACCACTAATTCTTTTGTTTCTTTTAACCAGACCGCATCGGTTACCATTCCTAAATTGATATTTTTCGCAAATATTTGGGTAGTTGCATCATAAAGTTCTCCTTTTGTACTTCCTAAAAGAATTCTACTTTTAGGAGATTTCCCAAAAGAGCCAGGAATAGATCGAGCCCCAACAAAAATATCTGTAACTCCGTCTTGGTTAAAATCGCCAGTTACGGCGCAAGAACCGTTAAAAGCTAAATGAGGATGTGCCTTGGACTTTTTAAAATGCCCTTTCCCGTCATTAATATACAATCTGTCAGCAAAAGTATAACCCTGAAAAGGTTCGCCTCCTCCACTAACCACATAAAGATCTATATCTCCGTCGTTGTCCACATCTAAAAACACCGATCCAGCATCTTCACTAGCTCGATCATTAAAAAAATCTTCTGACTCTACCCTCGAAAAAATCGTCTCTCCTTTGTGATTTTGTATATATAAATGACCCGATTGATCTTTTGCCCCACCAATATAAAAATCATCTAAACCATCATTATTAACATCACCTACAGCAATTTTAGGACCTTCGCTAGAAAGCATTCGGGGGATTAATTTTTCATATTCAAAATGGATAAAATCATTTTCTTCATGTTTAAAATCAATTCCACTAATTTCATCAATATTTTCAAACAATTTTGATTCTTCAATGATAGTATTCTTTAATTGGTATTCTTTAGCATCAATATATTTCAATGTTAAAACCTGATTAGATTTTACATTTTCTAAAATTTGTTCTTTTCCATCATACCAAAGTACTTTCACTTTAGACACCATTTTAGAGTTTCCTAAACCAAACACCAAATCATTGTTCATTGTTGATAGCCAACCACGTACAGGAAATAATTCCTGTACTTGAGTTTCGTCAGCAACTTCAATGGTAACTCTTGTTCCAATTCCAAAAGGATTTTGGGGATTACCCTCAAAATTTATTTTAATATAATTGTACTCTTTTTTGTTTGAAATTGTATTTTCATAAATAGACGCCTTATCATTCAAATTGTTTAAAACAAGATCTAAATCACCATCATTATCTAAATCTGCATAGGCGGCTCCATTAGAATATCCTTTTAAATCCAAGCCCCATAAAATGGATTTATCTTCAAATTTAACCCCATTATTACTATAAACTACATTTGAAACTTTTCCGTCGGGCATGGAATCAATTAAGGTTGAAAACAGAAGCGTATCAATCTTTTTCTGCTGTTCATTGGAAACGAAATTAATATAATCTAAATCATTAAGTCTATGTGGGATACCATTAGTTATAAACAAATCCTTATTACCATTTAAATCAAAATCAGCTAATAAAGCACCCCAACTCCAATCTGTTGCAGACACACCGTAGTATTCACCCATTTCACTGAATTGTACACCGTCTCCAAATAGATTTCCTCTATTAAGATGCAGCATATTTCTTGGATACTGAAAGTGATATGAATAATTTAATTTAAATTGATAAATATTATAATCTTCGACGCCCATTGATTTTTTTAACGTTTTTTCATCTCGAGGTCTCATATCTAATGTTATCACATCAAACCAACCGTCATTATTAATATCGGCTATGTCATTTCCCATAGAAAATTTAGAAGTATGGCCCATTGAACCTACAATATCCTCTTTAAATTTACCATTGCCTTGATTGTAGTATAAATAATCATTTTCATGAAAATCGTTCGAAACATAAATATCTGGAAAACCATCATTGTTCAAATCGGTTATATTCATTGCTAAACCATAACCCATAGATCCTCCATAAATTCCAGCTTCTTCGCTAACATCACTAAATTTCCCACTATTGTTTTTATATAAGCGATCACCAGTCATGCTATCTCTTACTTTTCTCAATTCTCCTTTTTTGTATGCGTTTGGGGTATGAACTGCTTGGTTTAGCAAATACATATCTAAATCGCCATCAAGATCGTAATCAAAAAATGCTGCCTGTTGCGAATAGCTAGATACATCCAAACCATATTCTGAAGCTTTTTCAGTAAAAGTGCCATCAGCATTATTCACAAATAGCTTATTGTATCCTTTTAACTCTTTGTACCCGTGTAACTGGCAAACATAAATATCCAGCCAACCATCTTGATTTATGTCCACCATCGTAACACCTGTTGTCCAACTTGTAAGACCTGTATCTCCTTGAACATTGGCTTTTTCCGTGACATCTTCAAACTTGAAGGCTCCTTTATTAAGGTATAACTTATTGGAATTCTGATTTGAACTAAAATATATATCTGGGAGGCCATCATTATTAATATCGCCTATGGCCACTCCACCTCCATTATACATATAGAGGTATTCTAAAATATTTATTTCGTTGGTTTCTTCTATCTGATTAATAAAATCAATTTTGGTTATTGTTGATGGAAGAAAACGGAACAAAGGTTTCTCTTTATTTCTCTTACTACAGGAAAACAAAAATAATATCGCCATAAATAGCAATACTTTGTTTATTCTTTTGTTGAATAGTTTAGTCAATTTTTTAATTTTTGAAAATCAAAAAACTGTATTGACGCATTGTTTCTCGCAACCATCAATATTTTACGACCATTAATTTCTATAAGGTCAAAATCCCTAATCTCACCTTCTAATTCCAACCCACTTTGTTGAGGAGGAACAACTATAAATTCACCCGTTTCAGTACCTTGTAAATACACTCCATAACTTGCATCATATCTACCAGCTTCGGGTTTTACATTATGCAAATTGCCACCTAATATAATATCCTGATGACCGTCCTGGTTTATATCCTCAATCAGAATGGCATAAACAGGTGCCAATTGAGTTTCTTGAGGTAATTTTTTAATTTCGAAAGTTCCATTTCCATTGTTCAATAAAATTACACTTTCAAGCATTGTGACATTGTGAATAATCGAACCTTCTAGTTCCTTTTCAGAAAAAATGTTGTGAATAGTCTGCCCCTTATATGATTCATACTTCAGATACTTTTTCTTTAAATGGGGTAATTGCATTACCAAATCGTGTCTAAGAGCCAATGGGTAAGACTGTTTTCCATTATAAGCACAAATGATTTGTTCTACTGTTCCATTATTGTCAAAATCGTTAATATAACAAGATATAGGTTGCTCTATACTCGCTTTGAATCTAGAGTTTAATCCATGGTTGCCAGCTACAAAATCTATATCTCCATCCGAATCCAAATCGGCTGCTTCTAGGCTATTCCACCAACCCGAAGTTTCTGCTAAACCCACCTGTTTTGTAACTTCTTTAAATTTTCCATTCTCATTGTTGAATAATTTTATGGACATCCACTCGCCCAAAATCATAAGGTCTTTATCTCCATCTTGATCGTAATCACTCCATACAGCATCAGAGACCATGCCTACGTTGAGCAATTCCGGAGCAATTTCAGCAGTAACATTTTTAAAGTTACCCTCGCCATTATTTTCTAATAAATAACCATTTTGAGGGACACCAAGTAAGCCTGTCTTTAACCGTACACCTACAAATAAATCCATATCACCATCTTGGTCAAAATCACAAGCTGATACCGTGGAAGTACTTTCTGGTATACCAGCAGGTAACATTTGGTCAGTTTTGTAAAAATTCCCTTGACCATCATTAAGGTATAATCGATCTATCAACGAAAAAGAACTGGAGGGCAGTTCGTTCCCACCACTGGTTATATATAAATCCATATCTCCATCTTGATCTACATCCACAAAAATACAGCCCAGGTCTTCACTTGTTTTATCCTTTTCAAAAAGCTCGACATTGGTGCTTTTAAAATGCCCGTTAATTGTTTGAACAAATAATTTTCCTGATGAATCTTTAGCTCCTCCTATATAAAAATCATCCAATCCATCAGAATTCACATCTCCTACGATGGTTTTAGGTCCTTCAGTGGATTTCATATGGTACATTAAACGATCTCTGTCGAAATCTACAAACCCATTTTCTTTGTGACTATATGACATTCCTATCTCTGAAGTCACTTTGGTAAACACAACTTCTTTTTTTGACTTACTTACTACTAATTTAACTTCAGTAGTATTAGCTTCAGATTCTAATACTTTTATGGTTTGATTAACTGCCAGTTTAGTGAGCACGGTTTGCTTACCATAATACCAATCTACTATTAGAGAGTCAACGGTTTGCAACTTACCTAAACCAAAATTAAGACGACTATCTACAGAAGATTGGAAACCCCGATTTGGCATTTGTTCTTGATAGAATATCCTACCATTTGCTTTTATGGTAACTTTGGTGCCTACTCCTAGTTTATTTTTACCTTGACCTACTAATACAACTTTTAAGTAATTATGCTCATTATTTTTTAAGTTGCTTTTGTTGCGGTATATAAATACAGGCATATTCACATTATTAACTACAAGATCTAAATCGCCATCATTATCTAAATCGCCATAAGCCGCACCATTTGAATGGCTAGGCTTATCTAAACCCCATTGGGTTGTTTTGTTAGAGAATTTAAGATCAGGACCACCAGCATACGCATAATTAGGAATCCTATTAACAGGAATAATGTCTATTAATTTTTTATAGTCTACACCATCTTCTTTAACAACCATATGTACAATTTCTTCACTAGATACATATTTGAGGTAGTCTTGATTGAGAATATCTTGAGCCAAACCATTAGTTATAAATAAATCTTTGTAACCATCATTGTCTAGATCAGTAATTAAGGGACTCCAACTCCAATCGGTAGCTTCTACTCCTGACAAGCGACCAACTTCACTAAAATTAATTCCATTATCTAGAGTTAATCCATTGTGCCTGTGAAGCATATTTCGAGTAAACTGATGATAGTAACCGTTTGATAAGTTATGGGTGTATTTATCCCAATCTTCAAAAGTCATAGTTGTTTTAATGCGCTCATCGTTCTCGGGAAGCATTTCAGTTACAAAAATTTCGGGATAACCATCGCCCGTTATGTCTGCAATATCTGATCCCATAGAAGCGCCACCAATTGAACGCATTTGCTTTTCTAATTCCTCACGAAAAGTACCGTCGCCATTATTCATATAGATATAATCTTTTTCAAAAAAATCGTTTGAAATATACAAATCCATCCATCCATCTTTGTCTAAATCACTTACTGATACTCCTAACCCAAAGCCTATGACGCTTCCATAAATCCCAGCTTGTTCACTTACATCAATAAAACATCCTTCATCATTTCGTAATAATTTATCGCCTCCTAATTTATCTCTAACGTTTCGTTCATTTTTCTGTAGGTTAAAACTCCCAATAGAACGATAGGAGTTGTTTAGTAAGTAAACATCCAGATCACCATCTTTATCATAATCGAAAAATGCAGCATGTGTTGAAAATCCTTGATCGGCCAAACCGAACTCTTCTGCTTGTTCTGTAAAAGTACCATCACCATTATTAATAAAAAACTCATTTTGTTTGTTACCTCCTTTTACATCACCAGAATTGCAAACGTAAATATCTAGCCACCCATCAGCATTGATGTCTACCATAGAGACCCCAGTTGACCATGATTTTAGACCTCCAGTACCTGACTTTTCAGTAATGTCTTCAAATTTAAAATCCCCTTTATTAAGGTAGAGCCTGTTCTGCTCCATATTTGATATCAAGTAAATATCTAACAAACCATCATTATTTACATCCCCTAAACCTACTCCACCTCCATTATAAAAATTGCGGTATTTGTATATATTGAAGTCGTGAGTATAATTCAATATGTTTTGGAAATCAATATTGGTTTCATCAGTAGACAGGAGTTCAAACAAAGGATCTGTTTGCAATTTTTTCTCACTACAAGAAAATAGAAAAGCAATTATAAAAAAATAGAAAAAGAACTTAAATTCTATTACTCTTTGATTGTACCAGGTCTTAATAACTTTACTCATTATACTACTCTTTATACTTTATTATTTTCTAACTCTAGTCTGTACATTATTGATTATATAGTTACCTACCTGTTCGCCTTGAGTAACACCATTTTCTATAGCCATCATATAGTGAATACCTCCATATAAACGACTAATCGCTGCTTCTTCAGATGCATGGAAAAAACTGTTAAAGTTTCGGGAGCTTATTCCATACTCTACTTCAGAAGTGTCATTAAAAGCAAAATTTTCTCCAAAAATATTTGTAAGAATTACAGCAGAAGCACGTGATATTACACTATGAGCACTTGTATATTCAGGGAAAGGAGGTGTTTGCAGTAGAGGCATCCAATCTTCATCTATATATTGGTTAATCAATGTTTCCGGACGCACTAACAAACTATTGTATTTTTCATCCCAACTGCTTATAAAGGCATCAAACAAAGTTAAAGACACAAGCGCATGAGCTTCAATAGCTTCATCAAAAGGAGTGTTATTTTGTTTACAAGCAATAGCTGTAATGCTCATCCAATGCCCTCCTGGAGTAATTTTTTTTGTAGCAAACATGGCATGACCTTTATGATGAGTCACAAAAGGATTACAATCCCAAAAACTAGCAATAGATCTTTCTTCATTATCTAAATTAACACCAACATCGTATACTTCCTTTAATTGCCTAAAAAATTCACTTGATTCATCTAAATCAAAATCAACTGGTGGAATAGGAGGAAACTGTCCTGAAGAATCCAATACCATTGTATTAATTTCATTCCAGTGTGGTTCAATCCCTTGGATATAATCTGGCGGAGTAGGTTTCCACAATCTATCTTCTTTTTGTATACTGTATTTTGGATAACTCCTGGTTTGCTTATACATATCTTTATCTGCCCAATCTAATATATGTTGGGCTACTTGATTGCCATAATCTATTGAACTGTTGAAAATGCTATTAGATATTCCGCCTTTTTTCAACTTTTCGAACATAGCTTCTTGAAATGCTTCTATTTTATCTTCAGAAAAGATCATTGCCTTTCCAACTACTAAAAAAGCATGAATAGACGCTAAATGATAATTTATATTTGCACTTACTGGTTTTGGAGTTAGTTCCAAACCATTTAATTGATTAGAGAGCGACATATATTTGTCATTATATGCTGGATATATTGTTTCATAAGCAGCAATACTTGAATATGCATAAATTCGACTAGCTACAGGTGGAGAAAAAATATCATATACAATTACATCTGTTAATTGCTTAACAGCTGATAAAAATAACTCTTGGTCATCAAGAGTATCTTTGTAAGCTACATTTTCTTCACAAGAAGAAAAAAGTAGAACTATGAAAACACTATACAATTGGATATACCTCATTCTATTTTAACGGGTTTAAATTTTCAAATTTTATATTAAATCGTTCTCCTACAAATATAAGATTAAACATAATTTTATTTAAACAATTTGTTCATAATATCATTACTTTTAGAAATTAAAAAATATTTCAGTGTTTTTTTACAATGATATATTTGTATATCCGTAAACACTAATAATTGATAATTAATGTTTATCTTTAGAGAAAATAAAGATATGAATATATTTAGTTTTACGGCTCATTTTGATAGTGAAGAATCGTGTAGGAATCATTT
>Ga0066376_10000622_pt1 | contig 33146 bp, 23 predicted proteins | sample Knorr_S15_td_Bot_FD_77009 | JGI IMG/M metagenome (GOLD analysis project Ga0066376, IMG submission 77009) | Marine microbial communities from Southern Atlantic Ocean transect - Knorr_S15_td_Bottom_ad_5009_LV_A | ecosystem: Environmental > Aquatic > Marine > Oceanic | place: Southern Atlantic... | reverse complement strand
GGCCAAGGTCAAGGCCAAGGTCAAGGCCAAGGTCAGGGCCAAGGTCAGCAGGGCCAGCAAGGTCAGCAAGGCCAGCAAGGCCAGCAGGGCCAGCAAGGTCAGCAAGGACAGCAGGGCCAACAAGGCCAGCAGTCCGGCCAGCAAGGTCAGCAGGGCCAGCAAGGTCAGCAAGGCCAGCAAGGCCAGCAAGGCCAGCAAGGCCAGCAAGGCCAGCAAGGTCAGCAGCAAGACAACGGTCAGGGCCAGCAGCAGCAAGGTGGTGAGCAAGGTGGTCAGCAAGATAGCGGCCAGCAGCAAGATCAGAACGGTGAGAACCAGAATGGTCAGAACCAGCAGCAGCAAGGTCAGACCCAGAACGGCCAACAAGGCCAGCAGGGTCAGCAATCCGACCAGCAGCAAGGTCAGCAACTTGACAACCAGGAAAACAACGGGGACAACGACAACGATGGAGATGGCATCCCAGATGACATCGACACCGATGACGATAACGACGGCATCCCAGATGACGTTGACTCCAACCCGATGGACCACGACAACGATGGCATTGACGATGCAGAGGACAATGATGATGACGGCGACGGCATTGACGACCGCGAGGAAGTCGAGGACGGCGATCCGAATACCAACATCTATGACCACGACAACGACGGTGTAGCAGATAACGTGGACCTGGACATTGACAACGATGGTATTGACAACCGTAACGACCTGTACGAGAACGGCAGCTCAGCTGCTCGCGACCACGACAACGATGGACTCAATGACGGCGTCGATGACGACGACGACAACGACGAAATCCTCGATGTGGACGAAATCGACGGGGCATACGGCCAGTGGCGTTATGACCACGACAACGATGGCATAGATGACCGAACCGACACGGATGATGACAATGATGGTCTGTCCGATTGGTTCGAAGCGAATGACGGCAATGACAACACCGGCCAGTTCGATCACGACAACGATGGCATAGATGACATCGATGACGATGACGACGACGGTGATGGCATCCCCGACGACCTTGAAGTTTGAGGGTAGTCAATCGCTTTGTCAAGTGAACAAAGGCCTGCCAAACCTCACGGTTTGGCGGTGACAGGCACCTCCGGGGGCGCTGCCCCCGGAGGGCCGCCCAATTTTCTCACGAGTTCCAATGAACGCCTGCGAGCGATTCTGTAGTTCAGGCCGAAGTGATACTGACACGGCTCCGTGATACGCTTACGCACGCGCGCAGCGAGTCGTTGATATAGCGGCCGTAAGTGGCGACGTGCTTCGCTAGGGTGAAAACATGAATAATTTGCGAAATTACATTGAGAAAATAAGTGAAATGCGCAGGGTACAGTGGTCGCTGTTGATGGTACTGATGATGGTATTATCCACGACTGTTGGCTTGGCTTTTTCCGACCAGATAGATGACGATGGACTTCGGTCCTCGCCAGTGGTCAAGCATGCAGTGCAGACCATGGACCAGAATGACCAACCGTTCCGCGAGGTCAATAATCGGGTTGAGATGGCGAATCCATTTGGCCATCCAGCCTTGATGGACTCGCAATATCCAGACCCTGGCGTGATGTACGGTAAGGTAAGCGATGTATCAATTTTGAATTTGAGAGCGGATGGCTGGACCCTGCATCTTGAAGAAAGAATCTCTGATGACCACGATAACGACGGCATCAATGATTTGGATGATTTGGATGACGACAATGATGGAATTTACGACTTGATTGAGCGTTTTGATGGCTGCTTTGGCACTGGTCCTCTCGACCATGACAACGATGGAATTAACGACGAGGATGACTGGGACGATGATAACGACGGTATCCTTGAGGGACCTATTGATATGAATCAGGGCGCAGACCCGCTCAATGTCAGCACCGACCGCTATGTCATGCCCGGGACCATTCACCCATGGACTCTAAATGCCATTCCAGCCGGTTATCTCGTCGACCAGAACCCGTGGGACCACGACAACGACGGAGTGCCCGATGAGGACTACGACGGCAGCGGTTCCGGCTCTTATGATGAGGACGACGACAATGACGGGCGTATTGACCAATTCACTTGGCCATGCGACCTTGATGGCGATGGGATGCAGGATTACTTTGACGATGATGACGATAACGACGGAGTCCCCGATATTATGGACGCTAATCCCTATGATGCATCCATTACCACCATCGTCAGTTATTCTTACACAACTTGGACAGCCAACCAGTATTCTCAGTATAGTGGCGGCGTAGATTTTGTCGCACTAGAGGCTCTTTATCACCCATTGGCCCCAACATTCACCGACATCGTTGATGGCGATTTTGACGGTGATGGCATTCCAAATTTCCTCGACCCTGATGATGACGGTGATGGGTTGCCAGATAGTGCCGATACCGATGATGATAACGATGGTATTTTGGATATGTTTGACCCTGATGACGATAACGATGGCATTCGCGATGAGTGCACCAACGTCGATTACAACAACGACGGTATCAATGACCTGACCGGTCAAAATTCTGCTCCTTACGAGGTGCCGGGTAAAGATAACAACAACGATGGTACCATTGATTGTGAAATAGATTACGACCGAGATAAGGATGACGACCGCTGGCGAGCGATTGACCAGAATTACAACGGCGTTTGGGATTGGTTTGACGAGGATATGGGTGGTAACGCAACCCCCGATAATCCACTTGGCCAGCCTTCGTGGGATGTAAATGACTTCGCTTGGGATATTGACAATGATGGGCAAGAGAATGAAAACGATTCTTACCCGACAACTCCACAGAATGTCGTGAATGGTTGGGATTGCCAAACACCCACCAATGTAAACCCTGCTAACCCTGACCCCCGCTGTAACACGATGCGCGCTTCATGGGCGGCATTCAATGATTGGGATGGCGATGGCATCAACAATTGGGACGATATCGATGATGATGGTGATGGTATTGTTGATTGGCTAGATATTGATTGGGATTGTGATTTTGACAACGATGCTGATATTCACCAAATCAACGGCACTAGATACCGTGACGACGGTCCAAACAGCGTTGATTCTGATATAGATGGCGACGGTCTTGAGAATGATATTGATTGGGATGATGACAACGACGGCATTGTTGACTTCTATGACCCCGATGATGGTAATTGCGGATATGTAGACAACGACCCTACAGACAACTACTGGGCACCGTATTATCCGGTCGGCGATCTAGGTGCAACAGATGGCTCTGCAGACAGCCAAGATTACCAAGATAGGTCCAACGATTTCTGGAATATGACTTACCTGATGAATCCGTTCACTGCTAGCCAAAATTTTGTGCTGCCCTACAACGGATATGACGGTTCAACCGTACCGCTGACCAATGGTAGGGTGCCTGAGCTGTACTGGTATGTGCTGGCACGATGGAGTCCATATAACGGTGGAAATGAGGCGGATATCGACATGGATGGTGATTCTTTAACCAACGGTTTAGACGTTGACCAAGACGGTGATGGTTTACCCGATTGGTGGGACCAAGACGAAGGCAATGATGGCTTACTCGATATTGATGATTTCAAGATGGGAGGCACGGTTGACAACAGTGGAACCTGCGGTTTCACAACGACCGATGGCTATGCTTGCGGTTGGCTATATGCGACCAAGTATTGGCTGCCTTTGGATTGGGGTAATAATTTCCAGTGGACCTTGCCGTTCTCAATCCGTCCAGACCCGACTTATACTGACGGGCCATATGATGGCGCTAACAGCGCTGGCAATTGGCAATGCACCGCCGCATCGTGTTATCAGATTGAGTTCAACGGACAGACAGTTGCTGCATTCAATTACTCTGAGGTGGCGCACAACCGTGACCTTTGGGTCACTTGGATTGGGCTTGGCTCTGGCATGTGGTCATGGAATTCTGACACCAATGGCAATTACTTCCCGGACGAAGGGTTTGCTGACCTGATGAATGATGATGTGGACCCAGATGATGACTGTGGTGCACACGTGGGTGGGCTACCTCAGCCCGGTTGTATGTTCAATGATACGGCAGATGTTGATGATGATGGGGATGATATTTACGACCTCTATGATGTGGATGACGATAACGACGGCATCTGGGATTTCCTTGAGGTTGACTCCGACAACGATTGGGATGACGATGCTAACACAATGCCACCGGGCAATTTTTTCACTGGCGATAACTGTGTTGACAACGACGATGACGGCACCGATTCTGACCCGGATGGGGACGGTTGGTTACAGGCGGTTTGGGACCGTGGAGTAATGGGTCAAGGCATGTTATTCCCCGCGTATTATGATGTTGATAATGACAACGACGGTGTACCGGACGGCGAGGACCCGAACGACGACAACGACGACATGCTCGACGTTGACCAAGAGTTGATTTGTTTCTGGGGCGAAGAGCAGTCAACTTGGGACCACGACAACGACGGCATTCTAAATTGGGCTGACGATGATTGGGATGGTGATGGGTTGTCCAATACCGCCGAAGGCGGCGGAATCACTCCTTTCATCACTCCGTGGGACCACGATAACGATGGAATTCGTGATGATATTGACCTTGACGATGACGCCGATGGTATGCATGATAAGGACGAGATTATGTTGTGGCCCACGCGTTTTGGCCGTAATTCAACTAACCCGTGGGACCACGATGACTTCGGTAACGGTGAGGGCATGGCAAATCCGCTTGACCCATTCACCGGACCTGATGCAGTTGACATAGATGACGACAACGATTCGCGAGAGGATAATGACTACGATATTCTTGAGGAAGGTTATCCGATTACCTGCAACAACACGCAGACCCTTTCATCCGATTGGGACCACGATAACGACTGCATTCTTGACGAAAACGATAAGATTCCGACACGAGTGAATATGACCACCCCACATACACTGTGGATAGATGCTACCCACCCGGTAATTTTCACTGGAACGGTGTTCTGGTTCAATATTTCAACCGGTAATTTCACTCCCGCTTCACAACTACCGGTGCAGGTACACGTTGCTTGGACCCAAAATGGCACAGCAGCAATCGAGACCATTGATGTACTTTCCAATATGTGGGGCGCATTCACTGTTGGACAATTCTTGTTCCCCGAGAATATTCACGTCGGCGATAATACCACCTATGAAATTTGGGCAGAAGTAACTGAGATGTTCATTCATGATGGTTCAACTTCTGAAAAGTATCCGGTTGCGGTCAAGGCGAATTTGACGCTTGATTATGTGTCATGGTCGTATTTCCGTAGCGATGAGCAACCGTTGTGGCTTGACTTCAAGGCACACTACAGTGCTGATTGGGACCGTGGGATTTTCAGCAAGCGGATACCACACGCTCCAATCACTTTCCAGATTAGTGGTGGTCCGTTCGGTAACCGATCTACTCCAACCAATTACACCGGCTACGGTCAGGGCTACCGGGCGGATGTTGGTGGTTGGGCATCACTATCCTACATCCAGCAATCAGGTGCTGCTGGAACCTGGAAGCAGGTGCGTTGGAATTCTTCAATGGATAACGGCGCAGGTATGCTGCCGGGTGGCTACGAAGAAATTGTTTGGAATAATTTCAGCCTAACCCACGACATTATTGGACGCTATACTTACTCTAATACCAGTCTGCCAACCGGCGATTACGAAATCATCGGTCGGGTCTCACCAGAACTTGCTAGCGAGTGGCCATGGCCATGGGTAATTGGTGATGAAACCAACACATTCTACATCCGCAGTATGCACCGAATGTATGTTGAGGCCGAGGTAGTTATTCCCGCCACGAACCCGGTATACTTCTGGGATAGTACACAGTTCACCGGCTCAGCTTACGGTGCGTGGAGGGCGTTGTTCAACGGCCCTGCATTGGCTTCATACAATATTGATTACGACGAGGCAAAACTAGGCAAACCGTGGCCGATTAATTGGGACGGTAACCCTGCGAGTTTGACCGGAGCGGCCGCAAGCCTGCGCCCCTTCCTAACTGCGAATGGCACCCATTGGGCTATCACGATGCAGAATGGTGGTGACTTCAATGTACCACCTTGTGGACCAATTGACCCGTCTGACCCCGATAGCGATGTGCGCTGCGAAATAATTCCTGAGATGGATACTGGCGAAACTTTCCAAATAATTGGCAATGTTACTAACCGCACCGGAACACCGTGGGTGCAAGACCCTATGGCACTACAGGTTGACCTTGACCACAACGGTATATTCCAAGGTAGTCAAGAGACTGGCTATGCCCGAGTTCCAGTCATGTGGGGTGGCGAGGCACGCTTTGACTACAATTGGACTTGGTTCAGTCAGTATGCAGCATCAACCTTCGGCGTAAGGGTGGATTTCACCAATTCGGACTTCTACTTTACCGGCAATCAGACTTCGGTTTTGGCCCCGACTGGTGCTTATCTGAACATTTCAGTGGTGGGAACAACCGACTTCCAGTTGAATTCAATACCGCGTCTATATCGTAACCAGAATTCAACTGTTGAGGCAAGATTGGTTGACAATGCGTTGCAGCCGGTTGGCAATATGCCAGTGAACTGGACTTGGTCTGGCAACGGCGAATCCAATATCACCGAGAGTGATAGCAATGGAATATTTGAGATTCCAATGAACATCTCAGCAACCCATCCGCTTGGTAATTTCAGTTTGACCTTCGAGTTCCCGGGCAATAACCGGCTCAAGGGCAGCCGGGTTGAAATGGAAGTGTGGGTGGTTAGTAGAACCTACATTGACCTGATTTCAACGACTCCAAATCTCCGCTCAAGCGGTGAGGTATGGCAGTTCACGGCGCAAGTGACCGATGATAATCGGACGCCCGAACGCGACCTTGGTCAAGCCCTAGATGGCAACATGAGCAATGGCGGCGTGGTTCAGGTCATCTTTGAAGGCACAGATTTTGACAACCGACAATTCAGACAGGTGGTTGAGGAATTGGTTCCCAATGCAGGAGTAATTCATCACCAGATTACTTTGGATCCACAATTGTTGAAGGAAGACCCAACATCTTACCTTCCCGATGGATTTGGCCCGGTGACGATTTATCTTCGGTTTGAGGAGAATTTACCGCACGAGGGTTGCGAGCAGTTGGAGGATTACCAACTATCACTACAAGGTGCTTGGGACCCATGTACTTCGGTGGCGGGTAGTGACCACTACCGGCGTGTAATGCAGTATAATGTGGAAGGCTTCTCGCTAATTGGACGAACTACGCTGGTAGTTGATGACCAGATTGTCTACACCAGCGAAGTTGACCCACTAACTGGTCAACACGTCGAGAAGCCGATGACCATTACCGGCTATCTTGTTGATGAACTTGGAGGAAATTTGACCAACCGTGCGATTCGTGTCTCTTACGAGATGACGGGAGGAGCACAGGGCGTGATTTCCTGTATGCCGGGTGTATCAGATATGGACGGCTTCTTCGAAATCACCTGTCCGTTGGACAATGTGATGGCTGGTCATGCTAGGGTAACGGTTGAGTACAACTCTTACGACAATAATGACGCCTATCGCTACAAGAATGCGAGCGTAACCCGGATGTTCCCGGTGTTCAGCAACTCTACGCTGCACATCTCTGAGGTCGGACCATTCAAGACCGATGTTGACCGGTATGAATTTGTTAACGGTTCTTCCTTCCCGGTATTCTACCTGAAGGAATCCTATCACATCAAGGCCTTGTTACAACAGAGCAATGGCAATCCGCTCGGTGGTAAGTGTCTGAACATTTACATTGACCCGCAACGTAATACTCGCCCGGTCGCAACAGCGACAACCGGTGACGGAACTGGGCTTATTGATTGGTTCAGTGGTGACCCAGAGCAGAATCCGAGCCGACATGGAATTCTCCCGAGCGGCAATCAACTGGAAGGATTCCGGGTTCTGAGATTAGCTTACGAGCCTTCACACGAGGTACCCGGAGGCTGTCATAAGGAAGCCAGCGCAGTGGTTAACGGTTCTCAAATGGATATTTGGGTATTGGTACGAAGCCGTGTGGATATGCTGGTGAAAGACCCATGGCAAACTCCGAATGGATACCAAGTCGGTCAAGGGGTGACCGGCGCGGTTGCCTTGCTGCGAGATAGGTTGGATTTGCCTGTTGAGGACCAGACCGTGACCTTCACCCGTCAATATATGAATGATACAGGCGTGTGGATTACAGCCAATGTTGAGTATGTTCGGACTGACGAAAAAGGAGTTGCGAACTTCACTTGGATATTTACCGGACGCGAGGTCGCTGGCGAAGATTCTGCTGAGGCTAGAGATGGAAGATGGCGAATAATCGCCTCTTTCGGCGGCAGTGACCAATTCAAGGAATTCGTTGGTAATAGAACCCAACAGGTAACGATGGGTGTAGAAGTAGTGGAAAAACAGACTTCATTCGCATCCATCTTCTTCGCTTGGCTGTTACCGGGACTAATCGCGTTACTATTTGCAGCAGTGATTGGTGCGGTATTGTGGAAGCGATACAGTGAGCGCCGAAGAATCGAGATACTGCGAGGTATACTGACCGACTCGTTGATGGCTCTACAAGCCCGCAACGAGTATATCCAGGTCATCTTCAATTGCTACAAGGATTTGGTGAGATTTTTCCGCCAGCATGGATTCATGAAGAAGGTGTATGAGACCACGAGAGAATTCGAATGGGCTGTGCACAAGGCATTCTACATGGTACCTGCAGAGCATCTAGACGGCTTCATTGCCATCTTTGAGGAGGCTCGATACTCTGACCACGATATCGGAATTGGTCAGCGTGACCAAGCGATTGCAACCTTGTCTGGAATTACCCATAGCATCACAGTAGCATTGGGCGACCAATCAATCATGCGAACCGCAGAGCACGATGCTGCACTACACGGCCAGTTGATCAAGGCTGGAGCGTTTGTTGATGCAGAAGGCAATGTTCAGCAGGCTGGCGTAGACGAAGAGCAAGAACAGTCTGGATTCACCCTGTGATTGCAACTGAAAAACGAGTCCGGTGCAAGGCTTGCCTTGCACCGGCTCTCGTGGTCACCTCAAGGTCACTAGTCTAAGGGAACGCCCTTGGCATCAAGCAATTCCACCGATAGGTCAACCTGTTTGACGATTTCAAGAATCTCGTCGTGCATCTGGTCGCTGAATGTGTCCAAAGCCGCGAGTGTGCTCCCCCTCGGGTCGCGTAATTTGTCTATCAAATGGTTGAGGACGCAAGAGACTCCGTAGGCCTGTCCTGCCCTGAAAGAATGGTCAACTCCCCCTGCTTCTGGGTCTTCTGCGCGCAGCCGCATCATCACTTGTTGAGCATAGGCTGCCAGTGCGCCATAGGCAATTTCCATCATCCGCGAGGATTCATTATTCTGCTCAAGTTTTGTCTGCGCCTCTGCAATTGCTACTTCTGCGCATTCACCATAAAGCGCGTGTGCAGCGATGGTATCGGTTCCCTCCAACTCCATCGCCTCGTTCATCATCTCTCTCCAATCAGCCATTGATATCGCCCACGTCTCTATGGCTGATGTGCATGAAGGTTCTCACCACAGCCCCTTGATGTAGTGCTGAGGACTTATGTGTGGGTTAATTCGATGGATTGTGAGAGGGCCCCGTAGGGGTCCTCTCGCCACGCGCAGGGTTCATAACAGGGTGGAGGGTCGCCGCGCTACCCACGTCGAGGGAGTCATATGAAAAAGCAGACCAAGAAGACCAACCCGGCCCTTATCGCTCTAATCGGTGATTTGAAGGCTGGCACTAGGTCGAACGGGGCTGCGCTATGGCGAGACGTCGCGCTCCGACTCGAAAAGAGTCGTAGCAACTGGGCTGAGCCGAATCTCAGCCGCTTGAGCCGCTATGCCGGTGCTGAGGATTACATCCTTGTACCCGGAAAGTTGCTCGGTAGCGGTGATGTAGTCGGCAAGCACACCGTCGCCGCCTACAGCGTTAGCTCCTCGGCCCAAGCGAAGATTGAGGCGGCAGGTGGAAAAATCGTCACAATCCGACAACTGATGAAAGACAATCCAGATGGTAGGGGGGTGTTTATTCTTGGCTGAATCGGCAACATACGTCTACGATGCCGAAGACCGAGTGCTCGGACGCATTGCGTCGCACGTCGCCAAGCAACTGCTCGCTGCTAGCAAAGCAGGCCGTGAGGAGCGCGTCATCATCATCAACGCAGAACAAGCGGTTGTTACCGGCAAGCGAAGCCAAATTTTTACGGAATATCGTGCCAAGTACGAACTTAATCACGCAAGAAAAGGGCCTTTCTTCCCGCGCATGCCCGACCAGATTCTGAAGCGTGCCGTTCGCGGTATGCTGCCATATCAGCGCAATAGCAGCGGAAGAAATGCCATCAAGTCACTTCGGGTTGAAATCGGTACACCCAGCGACCTTGAAGGCAAAGATTTGCCAGAAGGTTGTGAGTGGGGAGATGCAACTAATTTTTCCAAGCCACTTCCTCAGAGTTACGTTCGTTTGGGTGCTATCAGCCAAGAACTTGGCATTGATATCAGTAGATGGGGTGGTGAGTGAATATGGCTGCAAGGAAAGCAAAGGCAAAGAAGTTGAAAGTCGTAAACACAAGCGGTAAGCGCAAGACTGCAATCGCTCGTGCTACCATCAAGTTTGGCAAGGACAAGCAGGGTGGCAGAGTTAGAGTCAATAGTGCACCGATCGAAATCATGAGTCCAGAAATTGCTCGTAAAAAGGCGATGGAACCTCTAGTAATCGCAGAAGCGATGGATCGTTTGGATAATGTCGTTGTAAATGTCAAGACTCACGGCGGCGGCCAAATGGGCCAAGTTGATGCAATCCGCACAGCAATCGCTCGCGGCTTAGTGCACTACAATGGCGGTGCAGAGGGCGTTGACGAAGAACTAAGAGACGAATACCTGCGCTTTGACCGTAGTTTGCTGGTCAATGACCCGCGCCGTAAAGAACCGAAACATCCGCTTGGACGCGGAGCCCGCAAGAAGTGGCAGAAGTCCTACCGTTGAGGTGATGAAAGATGATTATACCAGTGAAATGCTTCTCGTGTGGCCACGTAATCGGCCATCTATGGGATCGATATAGCCAAGGAATTGAAGACGGACGGGACGCCGGAGAGATGCTAGACGAAGTCGGCTTGGAGCGATATTGCTGCAGGCGAATGTTTGTTGCGCACGTTCAGTTGATTGATGAGATTGCGCCGTTCAGCGTGACCCGTGATCACTGAGTTGCAGCGACCGAAAGGAACAACACCGCACCACGTTTGCAAGCAGGTGTAAATCAGGGCCCGTGGGTTAGCTTGGTCTATACTTGACGGCTGGGGGCCGTCAGACTCCGGTTCAAATCCGGACGGGCCCATCTTGTAAGCAATATATTTGGCTTGAATTACTGCTGACCGTTCACGGTAGGTTTGAAGCAGCACGGAATACTCGCAAGCGGTATGCGCAATATTGCAGCAGGCGTTTTGCTTCTCAGTATCCTCATGCTAACCTCTCCCCTCGCGTGGGTGCAAGCGCCGGCATCAGAGATGCCGGAAGCAGTGCAATCGGCTACGATTTACACCTCAGACGTCAATTGGAGTGGCAATTTCAATTTGACTGAAGATGTGACGATTGCCAGCGGAGCCACCCTGACCATTGAGCCGGGAGCCAATGTCACCGTGACCGGAGATTATACCATCCGAATAGAAGGCTCACTTATCGCAATAGGCACCGACCAACAACCGGTGCATATCATGTCAAACTACACCTTTGCCCCCAATACTCCACCGATTTGGGAAGGTTTCCAGATTGCCGCAGGTGCTACCGCAGATGTCGCTGAGATGAACCTATACCATGCCCGTGGCGGCTTTGACATTGACATGGGTGCAACCATGACTATTTCTGACCTTTACATTGGGGCAGGATTCGTCGGGATTCGCACCGCAGGCACCTTGATTGAAGGCTCAGGCAGTGTGCAGAACAACGAGCCAGGATTAACTTGTGAAAACGTGATAAATGCTTGTTTGATTGTTATCAATGGCGACGTAGACATCATTGAAATGGAAACCCAAACCACCGGTCAGGGAGTTAGGGTATCCGGGGGCGACGTCAATATTGACGAGTTGGTAGCGTGGAGTTGTGGGCAAGGAATCGTCTTAGAGGATGGAGCAATATTTGCCGGATTCATAACCTCCGCTGACTCAACCAGCATAGTGACGGCAAGCGGTCAGGTAAATGCGGATGTGGATATTGAGGTGAATGGGGCTGGCAATAGTCTTATTCTCGATGTCTCAAGCATATCTGGGCTGCGAATTAATGAGATAACTTCGTATGGTTTGTGGACAGAACCGGTAGGTTCGTTGTTGATTGGACGGGATGTGATTGACCTCCGATTCTCGTTAGGGTCGGTGGCAACGCTGGATAGTTGGGCAATTGATGCGGAGGTTAGCGGATTGTTGGATTTAGGCAATTTGGATATTGTTGGAGTTAGTGGTTATCGCCTAAGCGGTGATGGAGTAGTTTACCTGAATCCGCTAAGCAATTTTTCTGCTACTGGATTTGATGTGCTTGGAGCCGGAACTTTGGAAATGAATAATGTGGATTTGACCGCTACATCTCTTGGATCGGTTTCAGGTTGGGATATTGTTGCCGATGAAAGCACTCTTTCTGCACCCGCAGGTGGGAATGGGCTTGAGATTCTATCCGGCGAGCATCAATTTGATGAGGTTAATTTCCTACGAACTTACCAGAGTGGCGATTCGTCTTCAGTCGGGATGAAAATAGTCTGGGCAACCGTTGAGATGGATGATGTTGTATTTGAGGGGTGGAACCAAGCGGTTCGCTGCGAAGATGGTTGCGAACTGCTCGGTGATTCTCTTACTGCTGGCGCTGGGGGTCGGAACAACGGCGCGGGCTTGGTGATTAGCGACGGAGATGTGCGCCTTGACTTACTCACCACTTCAACCAGCGACCGCGGTATCGTCATCGAAGACGGAGATCTACATTTGTCCACTTGGTTAGTATCCTCAGCCCACCGCACTTATGGTATGGAATTGGACGGCGAAAGTGTTGCAATAATCCGCGATATGCCGTCTTATACAACTTCTGGAGTTTACGATGTATTTGGCGGCGGCACGCTGTTTTGGGGCTCGTCAGGTAACCCAAGTATGGCGGTTGGCAACGAATATCGGTTTAGCGAATCTACTGTGCGCACCACAGACTTAGTCGGTAATCCTTTGACGGATTCTGAGGTTTCAGCGCATGGGTTCAGCGAGACTGTTGATTCCTCTGCATTTGCTACGTTACCCCTCATTGCCAGTGGTTCAACGGTTTCCGCCGTACATATCCCAAGTGGGATGGGCGCTCAGGCAATTGTTTCGCCACCGGGTGGCGATATTCAGATTCCAGTTTTGCCGACCAGTGGTGATTGGACCATTAGCAACGGTGTACACGCAATTTTGTCTAACGACGAGTATTCGCTACCAGAGAATATTACCATTCAAAATGGAGCTTCACTCACCTTGAATAACGCAAATCTCAGCATTCAAGCATCTGCAACTCTAACGGTTCTACCCGGCGGAATATTGGCTGGTGACGACGGTATATTCTCGGGTGGCTCGGCATTTTTGCACGGCGAGAGACCATTACGAGGAAGCGGAGCCGGTTTGACCTTGATGTCAGATGTGGATTATACCTGCTACGACCCGTGGACTTGGAGTAGTGTGACGATTTCCGGCGACCTCAGCCTCTCGCAAGATTGTGAACTCACCCTGTTACACGGACACGCGCTAGGCAGCGTGAACCTTGCCACCGATGCAATATTGCGCGAGCGCAGCGAGTTGATAGTTCGGGTGCTTGATAAGGGCGTAGAGGTTGAAGGCGCAGCCATTTCCGTCAGTGGAAATTCCGGTATTACCAATGCAGACGGAGAGGCTATTTTCGGAGTCAATCATCGAATTGTTGATGAAAACGGAGAGACTACAGTCGGTGTTAGAATAGTTGGAATTCAACACGCGAACGTGACAAAATATCAGTCATGGAATCCATCGGCCAGCGAATCCATGACTGTGATGATATCTACTGTGAATCCCGGACTTACAAGCGGATTGGTCAGATTAGAACCGATTTTCTCTCCCTATCACCTCGGTGATGACCTCATCGTTGCTGAAGGAACAACCTTTGAAATCCGACCACAAGTTTCTCTCACCGCCGCTACCGAAGTCACCATACACGTGCGCGGTACCTTCATTCTTGACAATGCAACCCTACAAGGCAATGCTTGGGATGGGGTTCGCCTAAGCGGAGTAGGTGGCTCAGTTACCATGACAGACGGTTTCTTTTCTGGCGGGGTAATCAGTTCTGCCCTTGGGGATACTGCAACCCTTACTGACATGACAATTTCTTCCTCAAGCCTTCTCACCAATGAGGGTACGCTCAGCGTTGCCGGTGGCCTGATTCACCAAAGCTCGGCGTGTATTTACGCCGATAAAGGCTTGTTGCAACTATCTAATGTGACAATTCGTGATTGCGATGATTATGGTATTTGGGCTATGTATGCTGATTTGGCCATACAAGACATCGTGCTTGGTTCAGGCAATAATATTGGCTTTTGGATTGGAGATTCTGTTGGATCCATCATTGCGCTAGATGCAAGCCAGCATGATGGAGGCGGCCCTGCATTGTATCTGATGGGTCAAGATGGAGAGTTGAGTTTGCAGCAACTGATTCTCTCACCCGGTGGGTCATCTCCCGCGTTGAAGGTTGAGCAGAGCACCTCTGTTGTGATTGAGGATTCACAGATTATTGGTGCACCGGGTGCGATATTTGAGGAATCTACCTTTTCGATGACTCGGGTAAACTTCCTCGGTTCTGGCAGTGGGGTTGGGATTTTGATTGAAGGCACTCGGATGACTGCGAGCAGCATCACTAATTGTGATATCACTGGTTATGTTTTCGGGCTGAAATTGGTCGGTGGACCGAATGATAGGGAGAATCAACCGACCGAGACTCAAGATTCACAATGGCAGGCCGATGTTGCAATTATTGCGACGGATATTGGGTTTACCTCGCTCCGAGATAACATTGATGGCGAGGTGATATTGGAGTCAATCGCCAAGTCTTTTGATGCGCGCATCATCGATGGGGAATTAGATGAATTGAACATCATCGGACAGGCAAGAATGTACGAAGCGCGTGCTTGGTTAGTCAATCCATCTGTAACATCTGATGTGGCAATTTCAGTTGAGGATTTTCACCCAGAAATAGGCGCAGTTGTCTATGAGCGGGAGTTTGTTCCAACAGATTCAGTGCCAATTTTCATTGATTATCGGATTCACGATGCCGGTGGTTCGTATGATGCTGGCCTTGCATCGTGGATAGCAATAGCACCCGGATATTTGCCTGCATTCGGAGACTTAAATTTGCAGCCAATTGGCGATGCAGTCCTACAAATCACCTTGACGGCAAATCAGCCACCAGAAGTCAATATCACCTCGCCAGCAGATGGACTTACCACCACCGAAGATGCGACCATTTCAGTCAGCGCAGACGCTTACGACCCAGATGCGAATTTCGCATCATCATTGGATTGGCAGTGGTGGCTGATGGAAGTTGACGGCGACCCACATCTATTGTTGTTAACGACACAAATTGGAGTACTTTCTGGATTACCAAGAGGCGAATGGATTCTACTTGCAAGAGCGACTGATGAATGGGGTGGAGTCGGCGAAGATAGTATCGGAATCACCGTAGATGCTGCTGACAACGACAACGATTTCACAGATTCATGTCCGACCAGTGGACCTAGCGCATGGTATGACATCAGCAATCTGATTTGGTGCGGTCCAGACATCTATGACTTGGATGATGATAACGACCAAATCAAGGACGAAAGAGATGCTTTCCCAACCGATGCGTGTGCGAGTACGGATACGGATAACGATGGTTTGCCAGATGACATTTTCCCCAATTGTGAAACCGACCTTATCGCTGATGATGACGACGATGATGACGGAGTTCCTGACAGCGAAGACTCTGACCCAAAAGACCCACAAAAGGGCCGTGGTGATACCCCAACCAGTGGAACGGGTTCATTCTTGGTGACGCTATGCTCGCCTGCGGTGGTGCTTTCGGTGCTTGGAATTGCAGTAGCAACTATATTCGTGGCTCTGCGGTCAAGGAGAGAGCAATATGACGATTCCTGACCCAAATCAGGTCGCAGCGGCAGTCTTGTTATTCACTTCCGCAATCGTCTTGGTTGATGCGTACAAATTGCTGAGAGTTCAGCGGGAAGTACCGACTCTTGGCCACCTCGCCAATGGCGGATTTGCTTGGGAAACTAATCTGGGCAACGAGGTGGTTCGTAACCTCACTCAATTGCTTGCTTTGACCGTGATGATGGTGGTGCCGTGGTTCCTTGCGGAGCGTAGTGGCACCCCATGGGGATGGGTAGTGGTTTTTGATGGATTATTGGCCGTTCACTGTCTCACTCTCCTATTGCCGAAACGGTATGCACTCACTCGCGATAGGCTGTGGGCTGACGGGATTCGCTATGATTGGACTAGCCTTGCTTGGAAGGGCTGGAAAGGCGGCTCTCGCTTGGTATTATTACGGAAAGGTTGGTGGATTTTTGCCCCGTTACCGCTCGGCGGCTCGCCTGAGGATTTGGTGCAGGTAGCAGCCCGAATTGATGCGATTGATGCGGGCTGCTGGGACGATTTTGTTGCCGGTGCGGATTCTGAGGAATAATTGCACTAGAATGTCCAATCGGACCCCTGAAGAACCCCCACGCCTCTGTAAGAGGCGTGGGAGACTCAGTGATGCCAAACGGAGATGCCGCCGGCACGACCGATGATGTTGAGCAGATTATTGCGCGGCTAGCCGCGCAGATTGCTTACCATTCGGACTTGTATTACAATCGGGCCGCGCCGGAGATTTCTGATGCTGAATTTGACGAACTTTGGGATGATTTGAAACGGCTTTCACCTGAACATCCACAATTGTTCAGGGTCGGTGCTGAGGTAGCACCTGGCTCGGTGAAGGTGGACCATAGATTTGCTATGCTCAGTCTTGACAAGGCGACTTCAGATGAAGAAGTGGAACATTTTGTCGCCGAAACAACTGCACATGGTCGGCGATTCATCACTCAGCCAAAATTAGACGGCTCGGCATTGAGTCTTGAGTATCGCCGGGGCCGATTAGTTCGTGCCGCTACTAGAGGTAGCGGTGAACGTGGCGAGGATGTGACGGCCAATGCGTTACGGATTCCTAACATCCCGCACAAATTGGATTGGGGCGGCGATTGCCACGTTCGTGGAGAGGCGGTGATGCCATTGGCAATCTTTCGCGAAAAGTATGCAGAAGTTGCCCCAAATCCACGTAATCTGGCTGCCGGTAGCCTGCGCCAAAAACATCTGGAAGCAGGCAAGGGCGACGCATCTGACCTGCAATTTTTGGCCTATGATGTCTGCTTCATCCCAGATGATGAAAAGCACCCAAACAGCCCGCGAGCACCCGAACATAGCCAAGACAGCGAATCCATTGTATGGTTGGCATCAGTCGGTATCCAGCCAGCCGAGTTAACTGTGGTAGAAGGCAAAGATGACCAGCAGGTTAGCCAAGCGTTGCTGGCAGAATCACAGCGGTGGACCCAACAGCGAGGTGATGCGGAATGGGAGATTGACGGTGTGGTTTTCAAATTGGATGACATAGCAAAAAGAGGATTATTGGGCATGACTGCTCACCATCCACGTTGGGCGCTGGCGTGGAAATTTCCGCCGGAGGAGGCGACAACTGTGGTGATGGGTGTTGATTGGCAAACTGGCAGGACCGGTGCGGTGACTCCGGTGGCAAGATTAGCACCGGTGATGGTAGGTGGAGTGACGGTAGAAAATACCACCTTGCACAATGTTGGCGAGGTTGAACGTCTCGGATTACAGATTGGTGATAAGGTGAAAGTTGTTCGTCGCGGCGATGTTATTCCAAAAATAATCGAGGTGCTTGGAGCAGCCAGCAACGCTGACATCGCCGGCAGAAAACATGCTGATGGCACGGAGTTTGTGACAAAATTGCCATCACGACGACAACCGGACCAACCGACTAACTGTCCGGAGTGTGATACTGCGCTAGTTGTTGATGGGGCTTTCCTGCGTTGCACATCGCTTGAATGCCCAGCACGAGTTTTGCATTCGGTGCTGTATTGGTGCCGAGCACTTGAAATGGATGGAATAGGCGAAAAACTCGCCGAACAGATGTGCGAATCGGGGCTGATTAACGGTATTCCCGGCCTGTATAAATTGCAGGCGGAGGACCTTGAAAATCTGGACAGAATGGGGGAAAGAAGTGCTGCAAATGTGATGTCTCAACTCGATTCTACCCGCAATCTATCCCTCACCGATTTCCTCTCTGCATTGGGTCTGCCCGGCATCGGTCCAGAACTGGCCACTGGTATTGCCGGCAAGGTTACCTCGCTCACTGCGCTAATGCAATTGGTTGATGCGAGAAATGATGCAGTGGGTGAAGATGAGAACGGTAAGGAGTTCAAGCATAACTCATCAATTAGGACCTTGATTGGCATCGAAGGAGTCGGCGAAACCGTGGCCTATTCCCTACTCAATGGGCTTGAGGTAAGGCGTAGTATGGTTGATGAATTGGCGGAAATTCTTCAGATAAAAGATGTTGAACGTCTTGAAGCGCCATCGGGAGGATTGTCTGAGCTTTCGTTCTGTATTACCGGCACGTTGAGCCGGCCGCGCAAAGAAATCGCGTTGATGATTAAGGCGGCCGGCGGAAAAGTGGTCACCACTGTCTCAGGCAAGTTGGACCATTTGGTTGCCGGAGAAAGTGCCGGCTCAAAATTAGATAAGGCAAACCGGCTCAAAGTATCCGTTCTCTCCGAAAACGACTTGTTTGAACTACTGAATCAGCCGTAAATCATTGAATGACCGATAGTTGTTTCTTCATCGTCAACCATCGCTTGCTCAGCACCGAGTTGATGTGCAATCATCGCCTTGATTTGCACCTCAATGCGTTCGGCTTCCTGCACCAATGGTTCGGGGTCAAGGTGGATTGCTGGCAGCAAAGTGTCGAGTTTTTCAATCACTCGCGCCGCTGCCCTCGCATCAGGAACATTGCCAGTTGATTCTGCCAAGATGCACATCATGTCCAACTTACGTCGCCTTCCTTCTCCAAGCAGCACTCCACTCATTCCCGCAATCATCCCTGCCGAAAGTAGCGGGACATCCATCTTGGCCAATTGTTCCCGGGCCCATTCGGTCGCACCGATTCCAAGCAAGGTCTCATCTGTATCATCATCATCAACTACCTCGTGGCCGCTCTGTTGCTGATGACTGAAAGAATCAATCAAAATTCCCGCCCTGAATTCACCTTTGCGGCTGAACTCGAGCAGAGCCTCAGAAAGAGGCAGGCACATTCTGGCAGGAACCGGGGCTTCCGAGACTAAAACAACCACATTATCACAAGTATCCATATTGCATACTGGCTTACCCGCATAAACCCTGACCGGAGGCATTGGTTTACCTTCTTGCACTAAGGCAACCGGGGGAAATCTTGGGTGCAGAACACCTCCGACAAATTCCAATTCTAATCTCTCAATCAGATAATGTGCAACGATGCTACTAACATGACTAACAGAAGGAAAACACGCGACTACTAACGCATCTTTTGTGTCTAACGAAGCGGATACCTTCACTCTTGGCGCATCATCCATGAGCCTGCACTCACGGCGATGGAGTTAATGATTGGGGAGGCGAGGCAGGGGGGCTGGCATAGTGGAGTTGGGGGGTATAAATGTCGATGAGTGATTGGTCTTGGGAAGAACGGGGCCATCAATTATCGCCGAGTGCGTGGAATAATTTTGCCTCATGCCCACGTAAGTATTGGCTTTCACGACAACGATTACCTCGTAAGGCTGGCATGGCTTCGGCGATTGGAACAACCGTTCACAATACGGTTGAGGATTTGTGTAATATTGACATTTCTGGGCGTGACGGAGAAGAAGTTGAGTGGTTGCCGCCCACCGCAAAGGCAATTCTTGAGAAACAGTGGGCGAGCGAGCGGGACATTTTTCTTGCAACTCCTCGTCATCCGAAATGGAAGGAAGAAGAACTTTCTAGATGTCATACTTTGTTAATCGGTGCGCTGAATATTTTGTTCGCAAAGGCGCGCACCGGCCGGGTTTCTCTCAGTCAGGTCAGTATTGAGATGTGGCGTGATATTCAGGAGATGATTTTGGCGGCCGAAGGCACACTACGAACCTCTTGCGGCCGCCTAATGGGTCGTCTAGACCTACTTATTGCCGACCGCGACGAGGATGGAAAAGTCATCGGCTGGGTTGTGGCTGACCTCAAAACTGGCAAACCACCCGGCGACGAATTATATGATACAGTCAGCCGCCAACTACGATTTTATCGCGATGTTCTCATCGAAAATAATCCCAATCACCCTCCAATTAAGGCCGAAGGCTGGTATGCAAACGGCTCAGTTGTATTCCAAGCCGAAGGCCCAAGCGTGCTAGATGAGGCATTTGAGGCATGGGCAGCAACCCGGCCTAGCGAAGACCCACTGCCGGCAACACCCGACGTAGATGCGTGCTCTTTTTGCGATTGGAAGGCGTGGTGCCCGGCATGGCTATGGGCGCGGGCCAATGGTTCTCTACAACCGACTGGAATTTTCCGTGACATGGTTGCAACTCTCGTGCGCGTAGAGAAAGATACCGGAATTTGCTTGGTTGAAAGGATGGCTCCGGCAGATGAATTGGGTGCGCTTGCAACTACCGGCCAACGGCATGGCGCGGTATTTGCCGGGAAGGCACTTGAGCGACTTGTGGAGTTGATGGCGTCAGATTGGGATGGGCCAGTTTTTCTTGGAGGAGTTCGTTTAGACGGCGATACTTGGAAACTCGGAGATTGGTGCGATGTATTGCCGTGGGACCCCATTTTGAAGTCAAGACGCAAATAAAATCCGAATTGTATTCAGCGTTTCATTGAATAATACGCTACACCTTAGGCACATCATGGCGGAGGATGACCCAAAGGAATCCGACGGCGAGGGCGAATGGTACGACGAGGTAGTTGACCAGAGTAATGAGGACAGCAGTCGCTTCGGCGGATTCGCAGTGCGTCGCCCCACAATGACCGGCAGAGACCGTGTTGAAGGAGCGGAGTGGGGCCGTTATTTTGAGAAGAGTTCCTCTAAGGATTTGGAGTCCAAAAAAGCCGAAATCGAGTCGGGATGGGATGAGAAGGGTGGAACCTTCTCATTTTCCAGCCTATTTGCGGGCTTCAAGACCCTCTCGTTGGGACTTTCCGCCCTTCTAAACACCCTGCCAGCACTTGGCTTGGCGGCGATTTTGTTGGTTAGTGCGCCTTATGTTGCCGGATCTATGGCTGGGAGTGGAGGTTTGGTCGTGCAGTTTCTGCTCGTGATGTCAGCATTGGTAATTACCCTGATTGGCTGGCTACAAGTGATAGTTTTCAGCGTCAATCAGGGTCTGCATGAGCGCAGTGTTCGCAAAGAGAAGGATGTCATTGAATTGTTGAGTTGGGGACAGTCACTATCTGCTGCTGGCAAATTATTTGCAGAGATGCTGATGAGTTTGCTCATGGTTTGGTCAATCACAGCCGTCGGTTTGTTTTTGCTGGCAGGAGGAATGTTTGGACTTTCTCTGCCAGCGGTAGATACCTCCACACTTTCTGCTGGAATGTTGCTGTATTTGCTCGGTGCAGCTGGCTCATTGATCGTCATGGTGGGAATGTTACCATACACGATTAGGCGCAGTGTAGAACTGTCCTGATCAGTTCAGCGCTCGTTGCAATTCTTGGCTCGCTCCATCATCAATAGGGCTGGCGGCGGACTTTAGCCAAGCGATGTAAGCGGGGTCAGAGGTTGAGATATCGTTGACCGTGCGTCCCCGGTGCCGGCCCCTGCCGATTACGATTTCAGAATTGATTCTACGCAGCCAACCTTGACTGCCGGGGATTACCGGCAGGTCATCTACATCCGGGCCAAGACTGCTACCACTTCTCGCTCCGCCTCCATTTGCCCATACCGGGATGTCCTGCACTTCGCGGCGGAATGGTTGCGGGTGTCGTCGGATGATTTCCCATAGTAGTGAAAGGGTCGCCGCAGCGTCTGCTGCGGCGGTATGGGCGTTTACCAGTGGGATGTCGAATCTTTTACACAAAGTGCCAAGTTTGTGATCTCTGGGTAATTTGAGCCGCTTGGCAATGGTTAACGTGTCAATGATTGCGAGCGGCTGCGGCATTACTGCGCCCACGCGAGCAAACTCCATTTTCAAAAAAGCCCAATCAAATCGCTCAACATTATGACCGACGATTACCGCTCCATCCATCGCCTCAACAATCGTTTGAATATGCTCACCAAAAACCGCCTTTCCACGAACATCAGCCTCTACAATCCCATGCACCCGCGTAGAGGCGTATGGAATATCTCGCTGCGGATTTACCAACGACTCCAAATGAATTTCTTCACCGCTTTTATCACAACCAATCAACGCATACTGAATGATTCTGTCATCTCTAGGGGAAAAACCGGTAGTCTCGAGGTCAAATCCGAGAACTCGATGTCCTGCTAGAGGGTCATGGGCCATTGAACAAAGGCGGGCGGCGACGCTGTTTGAACTCTCGCACAATGAATGTCAATGCCGCAAACGCAATCTGCTGTGGCCACCTCTGCCTCCACATGGGGCTGTTTGATTGGCTGTTTCCTTCCCGCCGCAAGCCGGGCCAAGAAGCGAGCCAAAGCATGGACGAGGTCGCCGAAGCGGCTTTGCTCGTAGATTATGCAGATGCAAGGGATAACGCCGCTGAATCAGCCTTTGACGAACTCAATGCACCCGATGAGGCCCCCCTCTCCACTGAAGTGGTTAAGCAGGCCCCGGTGGATTTTGATGTAGGGGATGCAGAAGCGGAGGATTTGTTTGACTCCGATACAATGGTTAGCCACTACGAAATGGATACTGATGACTCAGTTGATTTGGCAGATTCAGATACTCACCTGAAACAAGCGAGTATTGATTCCCCAGCAGGAGACGGTGATGCTTATTCTCAGATCGAGGTTCCGCTGGGAGACGACGATATGCCAGAGAGTTTGGCGAAATTGGGTGATGATGGCTAATTGACCCTTCACAGGGTCATCTATCCGTCACGCTTTCAAGGGCCGGGTCGGCGTCGGATGCCTATGAGCGCACAGTTTGGCGGCATTATGCGGTCTCGCACGGCGATGGCTAGCCTGCTCGTACTGCTATTGCTTGCCCCGGTTCTTGCTGGCTGTACCAGCGTGATGGGACCGCCTGACCCCAGCGCGAGAATGACTGCGGACCGGACGCAGATAGACGCTGGCGCCTCGGTGAATTTTGATGCTCGTGAAACCTCAACTCCTGATGGCTCAATGGTGGTAGCATATCGCTGGGATTTTGGTGATGGGGTAGAGATTGAAACCGTGCAAGGCTATACCAGTCACACCTACGAATTTCCCGGTGTTTACGAGGTGGCGGTAACTGCGGTGAACGACCAAGAAGGTAAAGACACTACCACGACCACCGTTTTTGTCAACGGATTTCCTGAGATTTCACTATCAATGCCGGTAGCGGTCAGAACCGGAGACATCGTGTTGATGGACGCTTCATCATCGGTAGACCCAGAGGGTGGAGTACTCACTTTTCATTGGGATTTTGACTGGAGTATTGATTCTGATAATGATGGTGACCCGAAGAACGATGTAGATTTGACCGGTCCTGAAGTTACCCTCACTCCATCGGTTTCGGGCGAATATTCCGGCTCGTTGACGGTGATTGATGATAAAGACGCGAAGGTAATCCGCACTTGGACAATCAACGTGCTGCCGCGAACTTGGCAGGTTGTTTGGGAGGAGCATCGGATTACTAAGGATTGGAATGGATATCTTGACCAAGGCGATATTCATACTATTTTCCACATTCCGGGTGAAGGCGGCAGATTGTATTCAGTAAATGCTACTCTAACCCTTGAGATGGACATTCTTCCGTTTACTCAGCCCCAAGACAATTTTTCGCTGACGGTGATACTCACTAATGATGGCTGGACCCAGACCGTGCGCACAGCGCAGGAGAACATCACTCGGAATTCCACCGCTAGCATCGAGCGCAACGAAATGAATAGTTGGCCGGCATCTCGGGATAATTACACCGCAGATTCACTTGACCAATTGATGGAGATGTTACTGAATGAAACCGGCCACAGGTTTGGGCAAGGACAGTGGCAGTGGGTGATAGATGCCGAGGAGGCAGACCCTGATTTCCTGATAGATGATATAGACCCAGATGGCGGCAATAACTGGGAACTAGAGATTATTTTCATCTTGCTGATACCAAGAATCAGCGAGGTCGGCGTCTGATTCACCACGCGCAACCGATTTGAACCGGAGATAGGTAGGGTGAATCATGGTAACCTCGGTCAACATCCGGAAGGTCACGGCACGCGAGCGAGTCGTATTGGATTTGGACGTGTGGATGGACCACCCAGATGACCACGATTTTTCACCCCGTGTCCGATTGGAAGGCTCAACAATTGAACTCTCAAACGAGGGTAATGATGGCACGTTGGCCTCCATTGAATTGGATGATGATGCGCTTGCAATGGCCGAGCGTGACCGGGTGGTTGAGGCACGAATCAAGTTCAGTGTGCACGGTATGCATGGAACTCTGCTACAAAAGACTGGTAATCCGCGTGATGGACCAAAAGCGAAGAAATTGGCTGAGCCACGCTGGAAAACCGTTCTCCCGTTGTTTTGAGCCAATTTGGTTGGGGCAACCCGGGTTGGCCCCATTATTTATTCATATACGGCCAAACTCCGAATATTAGCATGGCCAAAGGTACACAAAAGGCGGCTAGGCTCCGCCGCCTCCGAGAAGAGATACTGAGTTTTGTCAGTTTTAATCCGGGATGCACAGCGAGCCAAATTGTAGCGTGGTTATCTATTGATAGACGAATGAAAAACCATGGATTGACCCCCAGAAAGGTCGGATTCTTCATTCCCCGCCATTGCCAAGAACTCACTTGGGAGCAAGACCGGATGACCGGCAAGCGGGTTTACGCGCTATCAGATTGAACTGATGGACAACCGTTTGGGTTAAGTCAAGGCGCCGAGTCGCCGCCTCGCTGGACCCATAGTGTAGCCTGGATATCACTGAGGCTTGCGGAGCCTCAAACCCGTGTTCGAATCGCGGTGGGTCCGCCATATTGATTGGCTGTGTTCGGCGCGGCGTAGCCATGGCAGTGGTATTGCGCAGGCGCGTTGATTGGCCGATGCTTGACGTTGCAGCCGTCGTGTTTTATCCACAGTATTTCGATATCGCACACCGTTTCTTTGAGGAATCTTGGCAACAGATTTGCGGCATTGACTATCCAACCCTCACACTGGAGCGCCGGTTAGGATTCCCAGCGGTGCGGACTGAAGCAGTTCACGTTGCACCGCTGCGCTACGGTGATGAAATTGTCTGCACGCTTTGGATTGAGAAGGTCGGCACCAAATCCACGACTTGGCGATACCGATTTGAGGATCAGAATGGAACGGTGACGTGGAAGGGCATGGTAGTCACGGTTTGCGTGGATTTGGACACCTTTGAGTCTATCCCGATTCCTGAAGAAATCGCTGAATCATTGCGAGCCTGCGGCGAGGATTGAAAGAGTGTCGGATGCCGCGGAGCGGCATGGATGCTTTCAACGTCGGCTCAGTAATGCTTAGTGAGGACGAGCCGGAGTTGCAAGCACCAGAAATTAAAGTCCAGCCAAATACAGTAATGGTTACCATCGCTGCAGTAATTTTGATCATCGGCTCAATTCTAACTTCTTACAATGCATTTTCTAACCTATTTTCAGATGAGCCGTCTGACGAAGAATTACAAATGATGATAGATGGATTTGAAGGCACAAATATTGATGTAAATATCAGTGATATGAGACAATGGTCTGATGCCCTTTACGATTCCAACTACTTTACCGTAATCGGCATCATGGAAATCATTGTGACATTATGCTTCGGAACCGGCGTATTTTTACTGATACGTCGGAATAGGCTCGGCGTCTATATTGGGGGTGGTGGCGCTGGATTATACACGGCCGTTGGCCTATGGGGGAGTTGGGTGATGTTCGGTGCTTCTTCTCATCTTCCAAGTATTCTGTCCACTACTTTTGGATTGACAGGAGTAATCATGTCATTCTGCAGTTTGACATGTATGGGCATCGTATTCATGCCGTTGATGTTCAAATCTGGACGCGCTGCATTACCGGTAAAATTGGCTATTATTGATGAAGAAAAATAATGCCGGTAACCTCATGATTTGCGCGGCCATTTCTTTCCAAGAGCTGTTTTGAGTCCATCGTCGAGAATTGCATCCCACCAATTGGCTCCTCGCCAAACTGCATACCGCCCTCTAATTCCCCGCAAATCCGCGTTATCCAAACGTGCATCTTGCAAATTAGCTAATCCGAAGCGGGCTTTGCTAGCCTTGGCGTTGCGCAGGTCCGCACTATCAAGAGCCGCTTTGGATAGGTCGGCTCCGACCAATGAAGCCTCGCGAAGGTCGGCTCCCGAAAGGTCTGCGCCGGTCAGGTCAGCCCCGTCAAGAATCGCCCTACGCAGGTTTGCTCCAGCCAAGTTCAGACCGCGCAGGTCAGCCCCGATGAAGGATTGGAAGGAAAGGTCGGCTTTCGGCCCGATGTTGGCCATGAAACTCCCTCAAAAACTGGAACGGCGGTCTAGATGTGCCCTGCCTTCAGGGGTTAGAACTGCGAATCGGTTTTTGTCAGAACTTCCCGGAGGATAAGAGATGAATCCACGCTCACGTAGTCGGTTCAGGTATAGTGAGAGATTGTCTGGTGGCTCAAGTCCAGCATCGAAAAAAAGTTGCTTCAATACTCTTGGCGGCGAGTCATTGACGCCTTCAACGTCGCGCAGGTAGTGGATTGCGGCAAGCACTCGGTCAGGTTTTTTTGTCAGGCTGCTATTATCAATAAGCGCATTGAATGAGGAGCCGCGTTCTGGCAATCCGTGTTTTTTTGCTGCATCTTGCGCGGCTGAAATTGCGGTTTCACGAGCGGTGCGAACCTTGGCGAGCGCGGTTGACCATTCCTCTCCTTCTCTAATTTCCATCATCTTTGCATCAACCTCGCGTTGTGAGCCGGTGATATCAATATCAACTTCGCCTACCCTAATCAGTATCCGACTCCCAATTGCTCCTTCGTAACTAGTCATTAAGAGTCACCTGACTTTTCCCAACCAGTGGCCGGGTTACTTTAATCGTTGCTGTCATTACTTTCCTGAAAACCGGTTGAACTGCAAATTATCAGTTCAGTTGGTGAGTTTACCTATGCCTGAGTCACAATTTCGGACTGAGTTCTTGCCAGATTGCAACTTCACGGAAAGAATCGCAGTGAAGCAAGGAGTCGGTGTTGATGGCTCCTAAACCCCCATGTCGCCGAAGGCGACTTAACCTCCGGAGCGTTGAGAGGCGACCGATGCCCCCACCGCACGCGCGCAATCCGGCGAACTCTTCGCGCTCGTTTTGGCTTGCAGTACTGCTTTTACTCGCATTTATTCCACTATCTCCGATGGTTTCGGCCGATTCTCATCAAAATCCAATTTCCTTATTCAGCAATGGCTCGCAAACTGTTGATCTTGAATTGAATTCGTCTGCGGTAAATTCGGTGGATGTCAGCGTATATCGTAATACCACCTTTATCCAAGCTAGATTTCAGATTTCCTACGATGTTACCGACCCGTCACCGGGTACCGTCATGCTTGACATCGGCGACGATTCTACGGTTGAATGGGGGTTTGTCGGCACAGGAGCGGGCAAACTTGGCGAGCAACACCGGTTTGTTGACGGCTCGTTGCTCGATGCAACTTTAGTCAGCGGCAATCAGTCATGGAATAATCTTGAGGCTTGGCAAATCCCTAAATTAGCTATGATTGCCTCCAGCGAACTTTCTGTTGAATTCGCGCCAACCTTCGGTGGTGATTTCCTTGCGGTTGGCGATATCACCGATTTACACACCGCCGATATGGACGGTGACAATCTGCCAGAACCAGTATTCCTAGTTCGCGACCATCAAGGCACTAATGGAACCGCATGGCCGCACTTTGCCTGGACCGATTGGTCTGCCGCAGGAGGCCTTACCACCAGTTGGATATCAACTTGTGAGGGAGCACAACGAATAGTTACTGGCGATATTGATGGAGATGGCAGTTCCGATGTGGTATCCATCGCAGACGATGACGAGAATATCTGCGTGCACTTGTCAGGCACGAATTCTTGGCAGAACCACACGAATTATTCGGTAGGGGGTGAGTTTGCAGATGGCACGCTGGCTGATATGGACAATGATGGGCAGGCCGATTGGGTTTATGTCAATACCACTGGCCATCTTGGTGTCCGAATATTCAGCGGCGGCTCGTTCATTGATGCAGTCCCTACTTTGGTAGTAAGCGGCAGCGGAATGCCACAGGTAACATTGTCAAGTTTAGCGATAGGTAATTTTTATGGCGGCTCAAACAAAACCATCGTAGTATCTGAGTCGGGTGTGTCAGAATACAATACCTTCTACAATTATTCAAGTTCCTCGAATCAACTAATGATTTCTAACGAGAATATCGTATGTATGGGTGGTAGCATGCAGGTATTTGACTTCAATCAAGATGGTAGAGATGACTTGCTTGGACCGACCACAAGCGGTGGTTGTTCGGCAACATATGATGGCTCGCAGTGGCGATTACAATCGTTGAACTCTGTCCTCAATAATAATTTCAGCATCTCAGATTATGATCGCAACGGCAGTGTTGAATTGCTTACTGCCAACCCTGGCTCGCCGGATAATAACGATGCCACTTTTACCGGTTTCTTGGAAGTATCTGGTTTCAATTCCACTGGCAATCTTGGTGCGCAACAGGCCACTTTGACCCCACATACTTCACCGCGCGATATCATCATCGCTGACCTTGATGGTGATGGGTTACCAGAGCAAATTGTCGTGAGTGGTGAGAGCAGTTCTGGTCTATGGCTTGCCGGATGGCATATCGTTGAATGGGACCTTAACGGTAATGGAGTCGCTGAAGGCGTGTGGTCCGGTTATGCTGGCGACGGTAATGGCGCGGTATCCCCAATTGAATGGATTGACGAAGGCAATATATCCAGCCTACTTTCTTCGATTTTACCCACGCTGCCCATGACAACAGATACCTTCGGTATTGAGTGGTCACAGATTCTTCCTACGGCACGCAGTAGCGGGGCTGGAACGGTTACTCAAAGCAATTTGAATATCACCTATAGTGCCACTTTTACGGTAGAAGATGGCCTACCGGGCAGCGACAATCTCTCCTATTCGTTGAATTTATTGATGGAATTAGGCAATAGCAGCAATATGTTTGTAATCCCGATGAATTTCACTTCTTCTGATGACGGAAACGTCACGCTTGATTCCCTCAGCCTTGCTTGGATTTTCGGCAGTATCGTGCCACCACCTCCCGCACCGGTTCTCAATTTGTCGAGTTTTGACCATACTGAGGTGGTGTTGACGTGGACCGATATGGCCCCCAACCACTCGGATTTGATTGCCTATCAATTGTTTAGGACTGAACTTGGTGGTTTGTTCAATATGCAACTGCCGATAGCAATGCTTCCCGCGGCTGTTTATGGGTATAATGACAGTAATAATATCGTCAATTCCAATTTTACCTATGCGGTGCGCTCAATGCATGAGAACGATATTTTCTCTCCACTCTCGAACTTGGTGGATGTTAATGTTCCAGATATCCCGCCTGTCATTGATGTAACCCCTCCTGATGCCCCGGTGGTGAACTTATCTGACACACCGAATGATTGGGGCGGCTCACTCAATTTGTCGTGGATTCCTTCTGTTGATTCAGATGTAGCCTATACGCTGATTTTCCTTGAGACTTCGCAATTTAATGATGCGACTAGCCTGACACCATACGCCAATATATCTGCTGTGGATAATATCACAAATATTCTAGTGACTGGATTGGGCGACGGTGTGAGTCATTGGGCAGCAGCTGTGGCGGTAGATACCAGCGATAATGCGTGGTGGAATGTGACGACATCAGGGCCTACATATTCGTTCAACAATAGTGTTCGTAGCAGCGAGATGACGATTGCTCTTACCGCGGACGGAATCTATGATGATGGTACACATAGCGGCGCCAATATCCACGCCGGACATTCGCTATTCATTGACATTAATCTCTCCAGCGAGGGTGAGCCAGTCAGCGGGGCGATGATCACCCTTGGACTTGAGCAGGGCGGTAACGAGTTATTCTCATCGCCGGTAGTAACTAATTTTCAAGGTCTCATTCATTTCCCGAAAAATGATTGGTTGGAAGCGGTTGCTGAATTTGGCGCGATTGGAGGCGAAGTCACATTCTTCGTGCAGTGGGATGGTGGCCTTTGGGGTGCTCAAGACCAACCGATTGCATCTGCAAGCGCTTCTACGATTGGAATAGTTACCGTAGATGCTTCGCTTTCCGCAAATCCGTCGCCGCTACAATTGGATTCAGCAGGACGAGGCGACGTCAGCATTACCTTCACTACCGATAATAGCGCGGAGCAGTCTGTTCTCGCTGGAATGGCGGTTGAGTGGAATATTGGCAACGCAACAAATGGTGTATCATTGCCTCCCGACGCCCCGCTAATCCCTGATTCAAATGGGGCGACCAGTGCCCCAATTTACTACCCGGATGGCGGCGAGTTGACGTTGAGTGTAGCGCCGCCGTGGTGGCTGAATATGCAGTCCTCAACTTTGGAAGTTGTTTTGCTACCTCCCCCACAGGGAGACGATGTCCCCGATGAGCCAGGCCCCGACCTCGAATTGCAGGAAATTACCGTGAGTTGTGTGAAGGATAACTGGACGATTTCCGATGATGCGAGAGATGTCTGGGATGACGCGACCCCGTATGCGCAGACCTGCACTTTCTACAATCCGAATAATACCACGGTTTGGCTAGCAATTACTACTTTACAATCTAATGAACTTCCCGCAATTGCCGTAGACCTTTCCAGCATTGAGATGGTCGCTGCGACCGATAATTTGACCTTCATTATGCAGCCAACATTCTGGTCCGCAACGCTTGGGTCTCCGTCTAATGGCACGATTAACATCGATGTTGGTATCAGTGCAACCGACTGGGACCCCAATGACGTTTCATTCTCGTTCTCATTCACGGTGGTTGAAGAGGGTGACGATAACAGTACAGGCGGCACGACTGAGTCAAAAAGTGGCGGATTACCGACTTGGCTATTCGCGCTCATCGTATTGGCTTTGATTGCCGGGATTGGTGTAGTCGCCTGGCGAATGGTCATCGGAAGCCGTGATGAGGAAGATTCCGATGAAGAAGACTGGCTGGTTGACGATTTGAAGGGTGGCCCTCCAACAAAATCAGCCGACAAGATGGCAGAGATTCCAACCGAGCGTTCACTAGAAGAATTAACCACAATTAAATCCGAAAAGTCGGGGAAGAAATCCAAACCGAAGAAGTCACCAGATGGCCCGTATATCCCAACCGATGAAGATGAATTCATCGCTGCTCCAGTCCGGTCCGGAGAGATGACTTGGGATGACGATTACGACGCTGCCTCCGACGCTAGCGAAGATGACTCTGAGGGGGAGTGGGACTACACCAAGGATGAGGACTACCACGTTGATCCCGATGGGGTTGAATGGTGGAAGGACGAGGTCGGAGTTTGGTGGTACAAGTATCCCGATGAGGAAGATTGGGAGTCTTATGAGTAATCGACGGGTTCATGACAGACCGCCAAGCGGGTGAGAGCAATGTCTGAGGAGAGAGGCGGCTACGAATTGGTGCTGCACGCCGGTGCAGACCCTTCCAAAACAGGCGGAGTAGCCGTTTGTGGATTTTCTTCAACTGGTATGGTTGGTGTCATCGCTGCGAGTCATTTGATTCGTGCGCTTGATTTGAAGCAATTAGGCACGGTTTTGGATGATGAATTCCCAGCGATGGCTCTAGTTCATGATAGCATTCCAAAACACCCAGTTCGTGTGTACGAAGGTGATGGAGTTGGTGTATTCACCTCTGAGATTCAATTTCCTTCCGCATATGATGTGAAGTTCGCCGAGACCGTTCTTGAATGGTTTACTGAGGGGCGGTTTGAGCGATTGATAATCATTGAAGGAATAGTCGGACCTGACCTCGGCGACAAAAAAGATGGAGATTTATGGGGTGTGGCAAGTCACCCGTTGGGTCGTAAGCGGCTTAGACAGGCTGGAGTGACCCGAATGGAGCAGGGGATTGTTTCTGGAATCGCCGGTTATTTGCTATCAGAAGGAGACCGGCGAGGAATTGACGTGACCGCATTACTTGCTGAATGCAATCCAATGTATCCCGATGCGCGAGCGGCGGTAATTGCATCCGAAGCGTTAGCGGATTTGCTTGATGTTGAGATTCCGTTGGCTGAGTTGTTGGAAGAAGCCCGCCGCATCGAGGAAAATGTCCGAGAAATGTTTGAGAAATCGCAAACGATGCTACCTGCGCCCGAGGGTTATGATGTCAGTTCGCCCGGCAGTGACCCGATGATTGGCTGAGACTGAATCAGTGTTTTTCGCAATGTCCAATACCCGCGACCCGCTCCAGCATCTATGTCTGATGTGATAAGGTGTCCGTGGTCCACCAAAGACCCGCTGTACATCTCTTATCACGATGAAGAATGGGGCAGACCCAACCACGATGGTCGGCGTTTGTTTGAGAAAATTATTCTCGAGGGGGCACAATCAGGCCTTTCTTGGATTACTATCCTCAAAAAGCGGGAGAATTACCGGCGACTGTTTGATGGATTTGACCCGGCCAAGGTCGCCGCATACGATGAGGACGATGTAGCGCGGCTGATGGGTGATGCTGGTATCATCCGAAATCAGGCTAAAATTCGTTCAGCCATCAAGAACGCGAATGCATTCGTCGAGCATTTCGGCGAAGATGAAGAAGCGTTTGCCACTTTTCTTTGGAGTTTTGTCGGGGGTGAGCCGATTGTCAATCAACGCAAGAGCATGGAGGACATCGTGGCGGTCACCGATGCCAGCACCGAGATGAGCAAAGCGCTCAAAAAGTTGGGATTTTCCTTCATCGGCCCAACCACTTGCTACGCGATGATGCAGTCGGTTGGCATGGTAGATGACCAT
>Ga0066376_10000621_pt1 | contig 33151 bp, 28 predicted proteins | sample Knorr_S15_td_Bot_FD_77009 | JGI IMG/M metagenome (GOLD analysis project Ga0066376, IMG submission 77009) | Marine microbial communities from Southern Atlantic Ocean transect - Knorr_S15_td_Bottom_ad_5009_LV_A | ecosystem: Environmental > Aquatic > Marine > Oceanic | place: Southern Atlantic... | reverse complement strand
CGAGCTCGCCACTCTCACCGGCCAGGGCACTCTCACCGGCCAGGGCACTCTCACCGGCCAGGGCACTCTCACCGGCCAGGGCACTCTCACCGGCCAGGACACTCTCCTGGCCGTTCTCCTGGCCGTCCCTTGGACCACCAGCGAGCCCTTGCGCCCCGACGCGCTCCCGATCGAGCTCCACGTCCAGGTACTCCCCCGCCGACTCGTAGCCGGTGGACAGCGCCAGCCCGTACGAGACCTTCGGCCGTGGCGAGAAGCCCTGGCTGTAGGCGACGGGCAATGAGACCCGGCGCAGAGCCCGCTCCCAGATCCGGGCCACATCTCGATGGCTCGTGAAGCGGACCTTGCCCCTCTTGCTGAACCGGATGCGGAGCCTCGGATTGACCGGAGCGGTCACGTGCCCACCCCTGCCGGCTCGAGGACCTCACCCGTTGAATCCCGGCGCTCCGGTCGCGGCAACAGCGCGACCGGCACCTCGCCGCCGCGATCCAGTTCCTGGCCGGTGCCCTGGCTTCCGCCCGCCGGCGGCACCGCCGAGGCGACGACATGTTCGATGCCGTAGCCCGTGCAGGCGCCGCAGTCGTAGCACGGAATCCAGCGACAATCCTCGAGGCCGACCTCGTTGAGGGCGTCCCTCCAGTCCTGCCAGAGGAAGTCTTTGTGCAGCCCGGCGGAGAGGTGGTCCCAGGGCAATGCCTCGTCCTCGTGGCGATGCCGGTACACGTGGTCCTCGAAGGACACCCCGTGACGCTCCATGGCGGCGCTCCAGAGTTCGAGGTCGAAGTGCTCGCCCCATTCCTGGAACACCCCGCCGTTGCGCCAGACGTCCTCGATAACAGCACCCAGACGACGGTCGCCCCTGGTCAGCAGCCCCTCGACGACCGAGGCTCGGGTGTCGTGCCACTTGAACTGCACGCCCTTCGCCTTGCGGGCGGCATCCCGCAACAGGTTGACCTTGCGACGGAGCTCGACCTCGGTGTTCTGGCCGAACCACTGGAATGGCGTGAAGGGCTTGGGGACGAACCCTCCGACCGAGACGGTGACCGAAGCGCTGCTGTTGTGGCGGCGACCGATCTCGACGCAGTTCTTCGCCATCTCGATGATGCCGAGCGTGTCCTCGTCGGTCTCGGTTGGCAGGCCCGTCAGGAAGTAGAGCTTGACCCGACGCCACCCCTGCGAGTAGGCCGACTCGACGGCCCCGTAGAGGTCCTCCTCGCGGATGAGCTTGTTGATGACCTGACGCATGCGCCAGGTCCCCGCCTCGGGGGCGAAGGTCAGGCCGGTGCGGCGAGCCCGTTGGATCTGCGTGGCGATGCCGACGGTGAAGGCATCGACCCGCAGGCTCGGCAGGGAGACCGACACCTGACCGCAGGCGTCGTCGGAGACCGCAGCGGCGACCACCTCCTCGATGCCACTGAAATCGGCGGTGCTGAGGGAGGTCAGCGCAACCTCGTCATAGCCGGTGCGGCGGAGGCCGTCGGCCACCATCGTGCGCACCTGCTCGGCGGGGCGCTCGCGCACCGGACGGGTGATCATGCCAGCCTGGCAGAAGCGGCAGCCCCGGGTGCAGCCCCGGAACACCTCGACGTTGAGCCGGTCGTGGACCACCTCGGTCAGCGGCACCAACTGGTTCTTCGGATACGGCCAGTCGGCCAGGTCGGCGATCGTGCGCTTCTGCACCAGGTCCGGGGCAGCCGGATGGTTGGGGGTTATGCCCAGCAGGACACTGTGCGAAGAACCTTCCGGCGCGAACTTCGCGTCGTAGAGGCTCGGCACGTAGACACCGGTGATGCCGGCGAGCGCCACGAGGACTTCCTCGCGGGAGGTCCGCCCGTTCGCCTTCCAGGCCGCCACCACCTCACTGATCTCGGACACCACCTCTTCGCCGTCGCCCAGCACGGCGGCGTCGATGAAGTCGGCCAGCGGTTCCGGGTTGTACGAGCAGTGGCCGCCCACGAGCACGAGCGGGTGCTCGGGTTCGCGGTCGGCGGCCCGGATCGGGATGCCGGCGAGGTCCACGCACTCGAGCAGGTTCGTGTAGACGAGCTCGGCCGACAGGTTGAAGGCCAGGACGTCGAAGTCGCCAGCCGCACGATGCGTGTCGAGCGAAAACAGCGGCAGCCCCTCACGGCGCAGCACGGCGGCGAGGTCGGTCCAAGGCGCGTAGGACCGCTCGGCCACGGCATCGGGCCGTTCGTTCAGGATTTCGTACAGGATCTGTAGACCCTGGTTGGGAAGCCCGACCTCGTAGGTATCCGGGTAGATCAGGAGCCAGGCCGCCTTGTCGGGATGGTGCGCCGGGATGATCATCCCGTCTTCGCAACCGATATAGCGGGCCGGCTTCTGGACCTCGCCGAGAAGTCTCTCAAGCTCAGGCCAGAGCGAACTCATGGTGATGAGACTCTATCCATGCACCGCACCCTTTCCCCGACAGGCGAGAACATCGTGCCGCCGGCTCAGAACATTCCCCGGTTCCTGCCCTGATGGCGTCGCATGTGGACGCTCTGGACGAGGCCCAGTGCAAGGAACGTGGCGACGACCGATGAGCCTCCATAGCTGATGAGTGGCAGGGGGATGCCCGTGATCGGCATGATCCCCGCCGACATGCCCACACTTTGGAAGACCTGGAACAGCAACATCGAGAACACGCCGGCTGCGACGAGGAGCCCGAATCGATCGTCCGCCAGGCGGCCGATTCGCCAGATCCGGGCCAACAGGAGCCCGAACAGACCCAGCACGACGACGCTGCCCACGAATCCGGTCTCCTCGGCGATCACCGTGAAGATGAAGTCGGTCTGCTGTTCGGGGACGTGGTCCGAGATGTTCTGGGTGCCCTGAAAAAGCCCCTTGCCGGTGATTCCCCCGTTGCCGATCGCCACCTCCGCCTGCTCGAGGTTGTAGCGCGCAGCCGTGTCGGCCTCTTCGTCGACGAACACGAGGAGCCGTTCGAGTTGGTACTTCTCGAGCCGTTCCGACTGCAGGACCGCGACCGTTCCCGTCAGGAGCAGCAGACAGAGCACCGCCAGATGCCGGCCACGCGTTCCGGCCACGAACACCATCCCCGCGAAGATGGCGCCGTAGACGAGGATCGTCCCGAGGTCGGGTTGGGCCATGATCAGGACGATCGGAACGGCAACTGCTGCACCGGCGATCAGCAGGCGCCAGACGCCGACGCGGTCGGCGGAGCCGAGGATCACCGCCAGGGCGACGATGACGGCCACCTTGCCGAACTCGCTGGGTTGCATCTGGAAGCCGCCGACGGCGAAGCGGGCACGTGAGCCCTTCACCTCGATGCCGATCGTCAGGACCGCGAACAACAGGCCCATCGTCGCCAGGTAGGTCGGGGCCATGAGGCGGCGTGCCCAACGGTGGCCGACGAGGGCGGTCAGTGCCATCACGACGATGCCGACGGCGACGAAGAGGAGATGACGCTTGAGAAAGGTGTCGTCGGCCGGACGGAGGTCAGTCGCCGGGCCACGGGTCGCGGAGTACACCATGACCGCACCGACGGCGGCGAGCACCAGCGAGAAGAGGGGCACGCCGATGTCGATGTGTCGAGCGAGTGACGGGCGGACCTCCCGGAACGGGTGACGGATGCTGGTCATCAGCCCTCCCCGCGGAGGGCGGCCAGCCCGTCGAGCACCTCGGCCACGTCTTCGAGCAGCTTCGTGCAGTCGACGACCTCACCGCGGACCCTCACCCTGCCGTCTGCGTCGAGGACCGGCCCGGAGGTCGGGTCAGCGGTCGGGTCGGATCCCTCGAGGCGCCCGAGTGAATCCTCCCCGGTGATCCACTCGTACCAGTCGACACACAGGGGAAGCGCCACCGATCGCGCGTACCTGACTGCGGCGGTCGGTGCCTCGTCGATGCCGTCGGTGAAGACAGCCTTCATGAGTCTGGCGACCAGCGGGGCGGCGACATGGCTGCCGAAACCCGCCTCCTCGATCACAGCCGCTATGGCGTGCGTGGGCAGTTCGGCCGGCCCGAAGGCGACGAACAGCGATGTGTCGGCCTTGCCGCGGACCTCGGCCGTTCCCGTCTTGCCGGCGATCGGCACCTGTTCGAGCGGAAAGTAGACGCCACCGGTCGCCGTCGAGTTGAACGCCCAGTAGGCGGTGCCCTCCTCGTCGCTGGTCACTCCGGAGAGCCCGGCGAGGACGATGTCGTGGAACTCTGGGTCGATGTCCACGAAGCCCACCTGCCGAGGACCGAAGTCGCGCACCTCGTCGCCGTCCCTGGTGCGCACTGAGGAGACGACGTTGGGCGAAAGCAGGGTTCCACCGTTGGCGAAGGTGGCGAAGGCGTTCGCCAACTGGACAGGCGTGACCAACACGTCTCCCTGTCCGATGGCGACGTTCACGTTGTCCCCCGGGTACCAGTCGCCGTAGGGGAAGGCCGTCGGGTTGTCGAGGTGTCGCTGCTCGCGGTTCGTCGGCGTCGGCAGGAAGCCGTCCTGCTCGAAGGGCAGCGTGATGCCGCTGCTGAGACCCAACCCGTAGTCGCCTGCAGCATCCTGGATGCCGGTCTCGTTGTGGATCGGGTTGATGTAGATCGACTCGCCGATCGTGTAGTAGTAGACGTCGCTCGAGACGGTGAGGCTGCGCTGCAGGTCGACCTGGGCGTTGGGCTTGCTCTTGGCATTGCGAAACACACAGCCGCCCGCCTCGGCGGCCTCTGCATCGGTTCCACTGCAACTCTGGAGCACGTAGTGGCCGGGGTCGTCCCACGGTTCGTCGGCCGGCTTGACGCGCCCTGTGCCGAACACCCCCTCATGCCAGGCGGCGTGGGCTGTGAAGAGCTTGAACGTCGAACCGGGCGCGTATTCGCCCTGTATCGCCCGGTTGAACATCGGAAGGTCGTTGGCCGGGTCGTTCAACTCCTCCCATTGGGCCAACCGGAAGCCGCCGATCGACTCGTTCGGGTCGTAGCTCGGGAAGGACGCCATGGCGAGCACGTCGCCCGAATCGGGCGCGAGGACAACCACCGCCCCACCCGGTGCGTCGAAGCTCGGACGGTTCACCCCGGTCTCCTCGTCATGTCCGGGATCCCGTGCACGGGCGGCGAAGATCGCCCGCTCGAGCTCCGTCTCCACGAGGTACTGCAGGTCGATGTCGATGGTGAGCACGACCTCGTCGCCGGGGACGGGTGCGACGAACAGGTCGTCCCGTTCCCGGACGATGCGACCCAGGCGGTCGACCTCGACGACACGACGGCCGGCCACCCCCCGCAGGTCGTCCTCGAAGAGCAGCTCGATGCCTGCCTTGCCGATCTCGTCGCGCAGCGCGTATTCCTTGCCGTCGGGCGGGCGGCGGTTGCGGAATTCGGTGTCGTTGAGAGGACCGACCCAGCCGAGAAGGTGGCTGGCGAGGTTCCCGTAGTGATAGCTCCGGACGGTCGAGTCGAGGACCCGGACGCCCGGGTACTCCCCCGCACGCTCCCCGAAGAAGATCAGCAGGTCCTCGCCGACGTCGAACGCCACGGGTACATCGTCGTAGAGCCCGTAGGCGGGGTCCCCGAGCGCCGACTCGATGTCGGTGGTCTTGAGCAGTTCGTTGCCGGACCGGTTCACCTCGATGGCGATGCGGGTGAGCATCTGTCGATACCGGTCGTCGTCCAGCTCCGCCTGCTCGAGTTCGCGCCGGTTGATCGTGACCATCGTCGTGATCCGGTTGCCGACCAGCACCTTTCCATGGACGTCGAGGATTCTTCCCCGCGGTGCGGGCACCCGGATCTCTCGGGTCACGTTCTGTTCTGCGACGGCAACCGCCTGCTCGGTCGTGATGACCTGCAGGTACCAGAGGCGGGCAACGAGTGCGACAAACAACGAGATCGCCACCACGGCGAGGATCCGCATCCGGTAGCGGGTCAGTTCATCCACGCCGGTGCCATCCATGCCGGCCGGCCCGGCTCAGGGAAACCCTGTCCGGGACGCCGGTGTCTCGGACCGATGGACAGCGCTCCGCCATTTCAGCCTGCACCGCGGCGCAATTCGATCGTGCCGGGCAGCCCACCGGTCGCCGCCCAGCGCACGACCCGGTTCACGGGCGCCGCGACGACGCCCGTGAGGATGCCGGCCAGGATCGCCTGGCGGACGAACTCGTCAGTGGTCGGGCCGAGGATGCCGAACATCATCCCGACCACGGACGCGAGCCCCTGCCCGGCCGCCACGGCGGCCACGACGGCGATGCCGTCCGTGACGGGTGTGGAGCGAAGCATGCGGAGCTCCAGGCTGCTGACCGCCACCGCCAGGGGCGGGTAGACGAGGGCATGCAGGCCCAGTGGAGCGCCGACGATCGAGTCGTGGAGCAGGCCGGCGAAGAACGCTGTGATGGCCCCTCGTTCGGGGCCACCGTGGTAGCCCGTCAGCACGGCGACGAGGAGGAGCAGTTCGACCGCCACGCCGCCGATGCGCAGTTCGTCGAGGAGGCTCCCCTCCAGTGCCACGGCTGTCACGAGGACCAGCAGCACCCGCAGCCGGGGGTTCACGAGGGCGGGTCCCCGATCGGGGCCGATTCCACGCCGAGTGGATCGCTCTCGGGTGGCGCCAGCACGACATTGAGGAAGCTGAGGCTTTCGAGGTCGGCGGCCAGGTCGATGACGACGCTGCGCTCGTACTCGGCGTCTTCATCCGGGTCGATCACGCGTCCGACGGGAATGTCGGGCGGCAGGAGGCTGCGTCCTCCACTGGTGACCACGACCTCGTTCCAGCTGATGTCGGCATCGAGTCGGATCCCGGCCTCGATCCTGAGGGTCCCCCGCCCGGTGCCTCGGGCCAGCCCCTCGTCCTGCGATGCGACCAGACGCACGCCCACGAGGAACTCCGGGTGGGTCGCCAGGATCACCGTCGACCGCGATCGATCGACGTCCTGCAGGCGGCCGACCAGGCCGGCGCCGGTGATGACCGCCAGCCCGGGGCGCAGGCCGTCGTCGCTGCCGGCATCGACCTCGATGCGATGGGTGCCGAAGTTGCCGGGGGGCGTGCCCAGGATGCGGACCACGACCGTTTCGAGCCGCATGTAGTCGAGACCGATCTCGCCGAGCAGACGCTCGAGGAGCTCACGATCCGCATCGTCGGACATCGAACGCCCCCGGAGGCGTGCCAACTCGACGGCCAGGCGTTCGTTCTCGGCGCGCAGCCTCTCGTAGCCGAAGACTCCGCTCCATGCCGTCTGCAACGGGTCCGTGGCGGTGTCCGTGACCGTTCGCAACGGTTCGAGGATGTCACGCACTCCCTGTTGAAAGGCATCCAGCGGCTGGCTACCGCGAATGTGCAGGGTCAGGAGGGTGAGGGCCACTGCGACCAGGAGGAGCAGCGTCGGGCGGGGCCGCTCGGCGGGCCGAGGCGCGGCCACGGGCTACGCCGGGGTGTCGTCGAAGATGACGTCGCCGAAGGTCCCGAACTCCTCGAGCGCCCGACCGGCACCCAGGACCACCGAGAGGCGTGGGTCCGGGGCCATCCAGACCGGCATCCCGGTCTCGGCCCGGATGCGCTGGGTCAGCCCGTTGAGCAGGGAGCCGCCGCCGGACAGGGTGATGCCCCGCTCCATGATGTCGGCGGCCAGTTCCGGGGGCGTCCGATCGAGGGTGACCTTGATCGCATCGACGATGTCGGCGACCCGCTCCTCGATGGCCTCGCGGATCTCGCGCGTGTTGATCTCGAGGGTACGTGGCAACCCGGTGAGGAGGTCACGGCCGCGAATCTCGGCGCGCACCTCGTTGACCAGTGGAGCGGCGGAGCCGAGTGCCATCTTGATCTCCTCGGCCGTCCGGGAGCCGGTGGCGATTCCGTGCTCCTTTTTCAGGTACTGCAGGATGGCTTCGTCGAGTTCGTCGCCACCCACACGCGACGACTGGCTGACGACGACGCCGCCCAGCGACAGGACCGCCACCTCGGTCGTTCCGCCACCGATGTCGACGATCATGCTGCCGATCGGAGAGGCCACGGGGAGCCCGGCACCGATGGCCGCTGCCATGGGCTCTTCGATGATGTAGGCGGGGGGCCGGGCACCGGCGTACTCGGCGGCCTCCTGGACCGCCCTGCGCTCGACGCCGGTGACGCCTGATGGGACGCAGATCACCATGCGCGGCTTCGACCAGCGTCGCCGGTGGACCTGCTGGATGAAATAGCGGAGCATCTTCTCGCAGACGTCGAAGTCTGCGATGACGCCGTCCTTGAGGGGGCGGGTGGCCTGGATGTTGCTGGGTGTGCGGCCGATCATCCGCTTGGCCTCGGCGCCCACCGCCAGCAGGGTGCCGGTCAGGACGTCGATGGCGACCACCGACGGCTCGTCCAGCACGATGCCCTCGCCCCGGACGTAGATGAGGGTGTTGGAGGTGCCCAGGTCGACGGCGATATCGCGTCCCCCGAGGACCGGGCCGCCTCCTCGCCTGTTTCCTGCGGGCATCGACTGTCCCTGGTCTTTCCTGGTCGTCCCGGTATCCGGCTCATCGTGAGCGGGGTCAAGGGTCTGGTCGCGCGCGTGAACACGCGTGACGGACCGGGAGGGTCACGGTTAGCGGCGATTCCCCATCGGTCGTACCGGAAACGTAACGCGTTCGTCACGACTTCGCCACTCTCAGCGCACGATTGACCACGGAAAGGCGTCACCGAACGCGCGTCCTGTGGGATTTCGGGTCTGGGATCCGTCGCGGGCCCTGCGATCGGTCGGTGCAGGCGCCCAAGGCCCCCGCTGCGGATTCAGGCTCCGGGGAAGAAGATGCCGATCTCGCGCTCGGCCGACTCGATGGCATCGGAGCCGTGCACCAGGTTCTCGGTGACAAGCAGGCCGTAGTCGCCGCGGATCGTGCCGGGTGCCGCCTTGGTCGGGTCCGTGGCACCCATGAGGGTACGCACCACGGCGAAGGTGTCGCTCGGGCCCTCCACGACCATGGCCACGACGGGACCCCGGGACATGAACGCCACGAGGTCGCCGTAGAAGGGCTTGTCGACGTGCTCTTCGTAGTGGCGGCCGAGCGTGTCGGCGTCGAGGGTGCGCAGTTCGATGGCCGCCAGTCGGAGACCCTTGCGTTCCAGGCGGCCGATGATCTCCCCGACGAGGCCACGTTCGACGGCGTCGGGCTTGCAGATGACGAGGGTGCGGTCCATGCGCCGGAAGGCTACGGGCGCCGTCCGGGATTCCAGCCGGCAGCTCCCGGGCTCCCGAGCACCCGAACTCCCGAACTCCCGAACTCCCGAACTCCAGAGTACCCGAGCACCCGAACTCCCGAACTCCCGAACTCCCGAGACCTCAGCTGGTCTCCTCGCGGATCTCTGCGAGTGCCTCCCTCGCTGCGGCGAGCACGTAGAACGAGCCGGTCACGAGGATCAGGTCGTCGTCGTCGGCAAGGGTCACCGCGAGGCGGACGGCGTCGCCGACATCGGCAACCGCTTCGGCATCGAGGCCCAGTCCTCTGGCCAATTCGGCCAACCGATCGGCGGCAATTGCCCGAGGCGACGGTGCCGTGCAGGTCACGACCAGCTCAGGGGCCAGCGCCGCCAGTTCGGCGAGCACCTCCGAGGGCTCCCTCGGACCGAGGGCGCCGACCACCAGGATCCGTCGCCCGATGGCACTCCCCTCGAAGAAGAGTTCCGGCACGGCCACCGCCACCGCTCGTGCCGCCTCAGGATTGTGGGCACCGTCGAGGAGCACCAGGGGCCCGGTGGCGGCTACCTCGAGTCGGCCTGGCAGCCGGACGCTTCCCAGGCCCTGCTCCACCACCTCATCGCCCAGCGGAGCACCGATGAATGCCTCGACGGCAGCCAGAGCGGCGGCTGCGTTGTCCGCCTGGTGGGCGCCGTGGAGCGACAGGAAGACCTCGTCGTATCTGGCGTGTGGGCCGAACAGGTCGACCTGCTGGCCACCGACGGCGATCCGTGCCGCCGTGACGCCGAAGTCCTGCTCCCTCTCAAGCAGCGGGTCGGGACCCTCGGCGAGGAAGAGGTCCCGGACGTCGATCGCCGTCTCACCCAACACCAGCGGTCGTCCCTTTCTGGCGATCCCCGCCTTCTCTCCGGCGATGGCACGCCGCCAGTCACCCTGGCCATCGGTGTGGTCCCGGCCGATGTTGGTCACAACGGCGACCTCGCTGTCGATCACGTTGGTGGCGTCGAACCGTCCGAGCATGCCGACCTCGACCACGGCCACGTCCACGGCCTCGTCGGCGAACCAGAGCAGGGCTGCAGCGGTCAGGAGTTCGAAGTAGGACGGTGTCTCAGGGGCCACATCGGCGTAGTGGACAAGGCCGCCGACCAGGGTTCCGAACTGCTCCTCGTCGATCAACGCACCGTCGATGGCGAGCCGTTCACGAATCGTGTCGACGTGCGGGCTGCTGTACGTACCGACGCGCAGGCCGAGGGCACCAAGCAGAGACGCCGCGATGGCCGCCACCGAGCCCTTGCCATTGGTGCCTGTGATGTGGATGCTCCGCACGTCCTGCTGCGGATCCCCCATGCAGGCCACCAGCCCACGCATGGCATCGAGGCTCAGGCCGTGGACGCGCCCGGCCGTGGCTTCGAGGTTGACGTGTCGGTCCAGGAACCGCAGCGCATCGGGATAGTCCATGCGCGTGCCGTCGTCTCGGGTCCGCGCCCGGATCAGGAGGCGGCGCGGTCAGACTGCGGATCGGCAGTCGATACGACCTCGGGCATCTCGCGCCCACTGACACAGGCCTCGTCGACGAGGACCCGGAACCCGCCGGATTGGCCCGGAAGGTCGAACATCACCTCGAGGAGCACCTCCTCGAGGATGGCCCGCAGCCCTCGTGCCCCGGTCCCCCGCTCGAGGGCCTCAGCGGCGATGGTCGCCAGGGCCTCCTCGGTGAACTCGAGTTCGGCGTCCTCGAACTCGAAGATCTTCTGGTACTGCTTCACCAGGGCGTTCTTGGGCTCGATCAGGATCTGGATCAGGGCTTCGACGTCGAGGCTGTCGACGGTGCCGGTCACCGGCAAACGCCCGACGAACTCGGGGATCAAGCCGTATTTCACGAGGTCCTCGGGACGCACGCCGGCGAACAGTGCCCCGAGGTTCTTCTCACCACGGGCTCGGATGTCGGCTCCGAAGCCGACGCTGGCGCCACCCAGCCGGCTTTCGATCAACTGTTCCAGTCCGGCGAAGGCACCGCCGCAGATGAACAGGATGTTGGTGGTGTCGATCTGCAGAAACTCCTGGTGGGGATGCTTGCGTCCCCCCTGGGGAGGCACGGCAGCCGTGGTTCCCTCGAGGATCTTCAGCAGGGCCTGTTGGACGCCTTCGCCCGAGACATCGCGGGTGATCGACGGGTTCTCGCTCTTCCGAGCGACCTTGTCGATCTCGTCGATGTAGATGATGCCGCTCTCGGCCTTCTTGATGTCGTAGTCGGCCGCCTGGATGAGCTTCAGCAGGATGTTCTCGACGTCCTCGCCCACGTAGCCGGCCTCGGTGAGGGCGGTGGCGTCGGCGATGGCGAACGGCACGTCGAGCATGCGGGCGAGGGTCTGGGCCATCAGGGTCTTGCCGCAACCAGTCGGGCCGATCAGCAGGATGTTGGACTTGGACAACTCGACGTCGTCGCCGGGCAGTCGATCGACCTGCACCCGCTTGTAGTGGTTGTAGACCGCCACCGAGAGGATCTTCTTGGCCTGTTCCTGGCCGACGATGTAGTCGTCGAGGAAGGCGAAGATCTCCCGGGGCCGGGGAAGCTCGCCGAACGAGACGTCGCTGGGCTCGGAGAACTCTTCTTCGATGATCTCGTTGCAGAGTTCGATGCACTCGTCGCAGATGTAGACGCCAGGGCCGGCGATGAGCTTGCGCACCTGCTTCTGCGTCTTGCCACAGAAGGAGCACTTGAGGAACTCGCCCCCTTCGCCGAACTTCGCCACGTGCTCTCCCCCTCTCGGTCTCTCCGGGCCCGAACCCCGACCCTACTTGGTGGCGCCCCACCGATCGTGTCGATTCACTTCGGGCGCTGGTTTCCGGGCGCTGGTGTCCGGGCGCTGGTTTCCGGGCGCTGGTTTCCGGGCGCTACTTCACTGCGGCGATGGGTCCGCTCCGGTCGGCCACGTTCCGGGTCTCGATGACCTCGTCGATGATCCCGTACTCCTTGGCCTCGGCGGCGGTCATGACGTAGTCGCGGTCGGTGTCTTTGTTGATGCGCTCGACGCTCTGTCCGGTGTGGTGTGCCAGGATTTCCTCCAGTTGGGTCTTGAGGCGCTGGATCTCCTTCGAGGCCAACTCAATGTCGGACACCTGACCCTGGGCACCGGCATAGGGCTGGTGGATCAGGACCCGGGAATGCGGCAGGGCGAGGCGCTTTCCCTTCGTGCCCGCCGCCAACAGCACCGCGGCTGCGGAAGCCGCCTGCCCGAAGCAGATGGTGGTGATGTCGGGCTTGATGTACTGCATCGTGTCGTAGATGGCGAACAGACCGTTGATGTCGCCGCCGGGCGAGTTGATGTAGAGACTGATGTCGCGATCGGGGTTCTCCGACTCGAGGTGCAGCATCTGGGCGCAGATCAGGTTGGCGGTGATGTCGTCGATCGGGGTGCCGATGAAGATGATGTTCTCCTTCAACAGCCGCGAATAGAGGTCGTACGCCCGCTCGCCCCGGTTGGTCTGTTCGACCACGGTCGGCACGAGGTAGTTGTGCACGCGAAGATCAGCCAAGGTCATGCGCTGGTTTCCTGTTCGGTGTCGGTGGTGGTGTGGGAGTCGGTGTCGGAGTCGGAGTCGGAGTCCGTGTCGGAGTCCGTGTCGGAGTCCGTGGTGGTGGTATCGAGCAAGCCATCTTCGAGTAAGCCGTCTTCAAGGAGGCCCCCCTCGTCTTCGAGCACCCCGACTCCGGGGATCACGATCTCGGGCTCTGGCGGCTCGAGGTCGGCGCGATCGACCGCATTGCCCTCCTCGTCGACGAACTCGGCCCGCTCGAACACCCAGTCCAGGGCCGCCTGCTTGCGAAGGTCGGCACGAAGCTCGAGGAGGTGGCCGGCACCCGCCATCTCGACGCGGAGTTCGTCGAGGTCGGCCGCGGGCCGACCCGCCTGTGCCGCCATCAGGCCGAGGTGCGCATCGACGTCGGATTCGTCGGCTTCGATGCCCTCGGCAGTGGCAACCGCCCGCAGGCCCAGATCGACACGGGCCGACAACCCCGCCTCCTCGCGGAAGCCCTCGCGCATCGTGGCGGTGTCCTGTCCCGTGGCCTCGATCCAGCGGGCGAAGTCGAGGCCCTGCTGAGCCATCCGCATCGCCATGTCGCGGATGCGGTCGTCGGTGGCCGACTCGACCAGGGAGGCAGGTACCTCGTCGGTGACCAGTGCGGCGACCGCCCGGGCGGTGTGCTCCCGGGCCATGACCGCTGCCTGCGCCTGCTTCATCGTGGTGATACGCGCCCGCAGGTCGTCGGTCAGCTCGTCGATGGTTGGGAACTCGGAGGTCTCGGCGGCGAAGGCGTCGTCCGCCTCGGGGAGCACCATGGCCTGCACTTCCTTGACGACGACGTGGAGGTGGAGGCTGCCCTCTTCCTGGGGATGGTCGGCGTCGAACTCCAGGACGTCGCCGGTCGATGCGCCACGGAGGTTCTCGTCGATCTCGTCGACGACGGCGCCCGTGCCGACCTCGTAGAGGTAGTCGGTTGCGGTCAGTCCCTCGACGGGCTCACCGTCGTGGCTGCCCTCGATGTCGATGGTGACCCGATCGCCGTCCTCTGCGGGACGCTCGACCACCTCGAGGGTGCCGTGCTGGCGCCGGAGGGCGTCGATCTGGGTGGTGATGTCGTCGTCGCTGGCCGTCGGAGAGGGAACCTCGACCTGGAGGGAGGCGTAGCCGCTGACGGTCACCTGTGGCCGGACAGGCACCACGGCATCGAAGACGAGGTTGCCGGCCTCTTCGCCCGAGGTGATCTCGAGTGACGGGCCGTCGATCGCGTCGATGTCGTTTTCGACGATCGCCGTACGGTAGTAGCCGGGGACGGCCTCCTGGATGGCCTCGTGGCGGCCGGCGGCGGAGCCCAGCCGGGTCTCGAGCAACCGGCGGGGCGCCTTGCCGGGGCGGAAGCCCGGCATCCGGATCTCGTGGGCCAGCTTGCGGAATGCCTTGTCGACCGCACGCTCGAACTCGGCCTCGTGGACGGTGACGGTCAACTTGACGCGATCGCCGTCGAGGGTCTCGAGCGTGGTCGTGACGGCGTCGGGCACGGGGCCGGCGACCTCGGCCGTCGGAGGGGCAGCGTCGGGCACGGCGGCCGCGGCGTTCGCCGAATCTGGCGACGCGTTCGCCGCATCGGCGTCGGTCGTCGTGTCCTTGGTCTTGCGTCGGCGCAGCGAGAGAGACTTCACAGTGGAGCGAGTGTACTGGTGGCCCCTGACAGGCAGGTCGGCCGATTTCCCACCGGAACGTCGGTTATCGCTCCCCCGCCGGTGGCTCCTCCGCCCATCAGGCGAGCGTGGCGAGGATCATGGCGAGGTCGTCGACGGTCGTGCGCGGGTTGATGATGCAGACACGCATGGCCGGCTCGTCATCGACGGTCGTCGGCGTGAGCAACGCCATTCCCTCGGCGAGGAGGCGATCGCACCACTGCTGGTAGTCAGCGAGGTCCCAGCCGGTGCGCCGAAACGCTACCACCGAGAGCTCCGGTTCGACGATGAGTTCGAGGTACTCGGCGTCGACCACCATCTCCCTCGTCGCCCGGGCGACCTCGAGCGTGCCCTCGATGGCGTCGCGGTAGGCGTCGGTGCCATGGACCGCCAGCGAGAACCAGAAGGGCATGCCCCGTGCCCGGCGGGTCAGCACGTGGGCGTAGTCGCACGGGTTCCAGACCGTGTCGTCGATGATCGGATCGAGATAGCCGGCGTGTTGCCGATGGGCCGCACGGGCCACCTCCGGGTTGCGGTACAGCAGGGCCGCACAGTCGAACGGCGAGAACAGCCACTTGTGGGGATCGACGACGAGCGAATCGCAGCGTTCGATGCCGTCGAAGCGGTGCCTGACCGAGGGTGCTGCCATCGCCGCGCCGCCGTAGGCGCCATCGACGTGCATCCAGACGCCGGCCGACGCACACGCATCGGCGATCCCCTCGAGATCATCGACGATGCCCAGGTTCGTGGTTCCGGCCGTGGCGACCACGGCGAACACCTCGGTGCCCTCGGGTCGGCCGGCGATTGCCGCGGCCACCGCATCGCCCCGAAGCCTGCGGGAGTCGTCAGCGTTGGCGAGAACCACATCGACGTCCATCACGTTGGCGGCGGAGTCGATGGACGAGTGGGTGCCCTCGGAGGCGACCATGACCCAGCGTGTGGGCCGGTCGAGGCCGGCCTCTGACCGCTTCGCGTTGGCATCATGGCGGGCGGCGACCAGGGCCGACAGGTTGCCGATGGTTCCCCCGGTGACGAAGCAGCCCCCGGCCGATTCGGGCATGCCCGCGAGGTCGGCGATCCAGCGCAGCGCCTGATTCTCGGCGAAGACCATGCCGGCTCCATCCAGCCAGGTCGAGCCACACAGCGACGAGGCGCCGATCACGAGGTCGAACACGGCGGCCGCCTTGGTCGGAGCCCCGGGGACGAAGGCCAGGTAGCGGGGGTTGTCGGCGGAGATGCTGGCGGGGGCCAGGTGCTCGGTGTAGCGGCGCAGGGCCTCGACGCCGCCGAGTCCCTCGGGTGTGACGGTCTGGCCCACGAGGGCGGTGAGCTCGGCCTCGGAAAGGGGGCCGTCGAGAGGGGGCTCGTTCTTGATCCGGTCGAGGGCGTAGCGGAACACCGACTGGATCAGGTCGTCGCTCTCCTGGTCGAACTCGTGCATGCCCGCGGATCCCCTGGATTCCATCACCCGGAGGCTAGGCGGCCCCCGCCGAAGCCGGGCCGGTACGATCGGCGGCGCCGCGGGTGTAGTTCAACGGCTAGAACCTCAGCCTTCCAAGCTGATGATGAGGGTTCGATTCCCTTCACCCGCTCGATGTGATGTCGCGAGACATCGGAACCTCCCGAACCCACGCGGTTCGGGAGGTTTGTCATTTCCGGGGTTGGCGGTCGCTGGTGGGGTCGGGGGCCTGGCACCGTCCGAGCGCTCCATCTCCGACCCTGAGAAGGCGCATCACCATCGACTTTCGCGTGGGTTCGGCCTCTTGCCGCCACCGTCACGATCGCCGGCTGAGCCCTCGACATCGTCGAAGAATCGCCGCCAGAGCGAGGGCTTGTAGGTTCCTATGTCTCGCGACATGTGGTTCCCATGTCCTGAACCACCACACCTTCACCCGCTCGATGCCTCCCGGGATTCGCTCCCCCGGGTTCCCATGCCCTGGGCCACCACATCCCGGACCGTTGAAGCCTCCGACATCCCGAGGCCACCGAGGCCTCGCTGCTCAGATCTCGGGAGCAAGCCCGGCGAGGAACTCGCGGGTGCGTCGACTCGACGCCAGCAACTCATCTCGGCCCTCGCCGATCGGCATCACCCGAATCGACAGATCGGTCACACCCGCTGCGGCAAAGGACCTGAGTCTGGCGATGACCGCTGCCTCATCGCCCGCGATCAGGATGTCACCGACGTTCTCGGCGTCGCCACGATCGAGCAGTGCCTGGTAGTTCGGCGAGATGTCAGCCTCGGAGAGGATTCGGTTTGCCCGATCCCGCGCCGTTCCGACCTCGTCGTCGGCACAGAGGCAGACCGGAACACCGGCAATGATCCTCGGTGCAGGCCGCCCAGCGCTCTCGGATGCCGCTGTCAGACGGGGCGCTATGTGCTCACCGATCGCGCGCTCGTCCGCCAGCCAGAGAATCGTCCCGTCGGTGCGCTCACCGGCCAGACGTAGCATCACCGGCCCGAGTGCTGCGAGCAACACCGACGGTGCCGGACCGTCGGTGATGTCGAGTGGGTTGTGAATTCGATGGTGCTCGTTTTCGACATCGACCATTCCGGGACCGGCGAATGCCTGGTCGAGCACGTCCAGCACCGATCTGGCCTGTGCGGCCGGCCGGTCATAGCTCAGGCCGAGCATGTCGTCGACGATCCAGTGGTGGGAGGGGCCGAGGCCCAACGAGAAGCGTCCACCGCATGCCATCTGTGTCGAAAGTGCCTGTTGAGCCAGTGCGATCGGATGCCGCGTCTGCGTTGGCACGACCGCAGTTCCCAGTTCGATCCTCGTTGTCTCGCGTCCCATGAGGGCGACTGCTGTCATGGCGTCGAACTCGTCGGGGATCTGGGGCATCCACACCGAGGCGAAGCCCGCATCGTCGGCCCAACGTGCGTCTGCGAGCAACCGATCGAGTTTCGTGGCGTACCGTCGTCGTTCAGGACCAACCATCACTCCGAGGCGCATGTTGTGACCATACTCTGCGGATCGCTGAAGAGAACCTCGTTCTCTTCCATGGAGAGTTCCGGTTCCAGTGCTCCCCGGGTGCGGTAGGGTTACGTGACCCTGCAAGGCGAGCGCTCCGTGACACGCCGAGAGGAGATCGGGCCATGCGAATCGAAACCCTGACGGACACGATCGGCGTGTCGGTGAGCGACATGACCCGTGCCGACCTCCTCGACCCCGCACTTTCCGACGACCTGCTCGACTTGCTGGAGAAAAACGGCGTCCTCGTCTTTCCGGACCTCCACCTGGACGATCCCGAACAGATCGCCTTCAGCCGACAATTCGGAGAGTTGGAGATCCTGCCGATACCAGGCGCCGAGCATCCGGAGATCTTCGTGGTGTCGCTCGATCCGGACAAGGCGTTGAGCGCCGAATACCTGAAGGGCACCTTCTACTGGCACATCGACGGAGCCACGGTAGACACACCGAACAAGGCCACGATCCTCAGCGCCCACGAGGTGTCGGCAGTAGGCGGCGAAACGGAGTTCGCGAACACCTACGCAGCGTGGGAGGCACTCGACAGCGACGACAAGACCCGATTCGGGTCGCTGCGGGTCGAACACAGCTTTGCCACCGCCCAGGGCCGCGTCCACCCCGAACCGACCGACGAACAGGTTCGATTCTGGAATGAACGGCCCTCCAAGGTCCAGCCGCTCGCGTGGAAGCACGCTTCGGGCCGAACTTCGCTGGTCCTCGGAGCCACTGCCTCACACGTGGTCGGCATGCCACTCGAGGAAAGCGACGCCCTCATCGAACACCTTCAGGAGTGGGTGACCTCGAGTCGGTTCACGTACCTCCACGAATGGCAGGTCGGCGACCTCGTCATCTGGGACAATCGCGGCACGATGCATCGGGCACTCCCCTACGCCGCTGAGTCCGGACGCCTGATGCATCGCACCACGATCGCGGGAGAAGAGCCCTTCCAATGAACCTCACCGGCCGAACAGCCGTCGTCACCGGCGGAGCCTCGGGCATCGGATATGCGGTCGCAGCGCGATTCGCAGCTGACGGGGCTGCCGTGGCCATCTGGGACCTCGACCTTCACAAGGCAACGGAGGCAGCCGAGCGGCTACGCCAGGACGGCTGTTCCGCCTCTGCATACGGCGTCGACATCGCCGACCGTTCACAGGTCGACAGGGCGCGCGATGCCACCAACGACGACCTTGGCGTACCGACGATCCTGGTTGCCAACGCCGGCAAGGAGTACTTCGGCTCCTTTCTGCGCACCAGCCAGGAGCAGTGGGACGAGATGCTGCGGATCAACCTGACCGGCACCTTCCACTGCTGCCAGTCGCTCGTTCCCGGGATGATCGAACAGGGCTGGGGCCGAATCGTCACGATCTCGTCCTCCGCCGCCCAGGGAGGACGAGAGTGGATGACCGCCTATGTCGCCTCCAAGGCGGGGGTCATCGGACTCACCCAGTCACTGGCCCGCGAGCTCGGACCAAAGGGCATCACCGCCAACACGATTCCACCCGAGTTCATCGACACCCCGATGTTGCGACAGGCGGAAGCTGATGGCCTCCTCGGCAAGTCGATCGCCATGCATGAGGCCGACACACCGGTACGGCGCGTCGGACGGCCGGAAGACATCGCCGGTGCATGCGCCTACCTGGTGTCCGAGGAAGCCGGCTATGTGACCGGCCAGATCATCGGCGTCAACGGCGGTCGACGTGGCTGAGCCCTTCATCCCTCCTCTTCCGATCGAGGAGTGGACCAGCGATGTCGTCGAGGCGCTCCAGAGCATGCGGCCGCCGGAGGGCTCGGTGTATGCGAAACGAAAGAGCGAGCGCGAACGGGGCGGCAAGCGGGTCGTCAACGCCTTCGCCGTGCTGGCAAACCATCCCGAACTCGCCAGGGCGTTCTTGTCGTTCAACCACCATCTCCTCTACACGACCACGCTCGACGAGCGACTCCGAGAGCTCGCCATCCTGCGCATCGCATGGCGACGCGACTGCGAATACGAATGGGCCCAGCACGTTCCAGTCGCCCTGGCGCTCGGGCTCGACGAGTCCGATCTCGCAAGGGTCCGATCCGGGCCGGATGCGGCCGGCTGGGAACCTCTCGATGCGCTCGTCGTACGAACCGTCGACGAACTCCACGACCGCCCTGTCGTGACCGACCAGACGTGGAGCGAGTTGGCCGCAGCCTTCAGCACACGCCAGATCATGGACCTGGTGTTCACGATCGGGGCGTATGACACCCTCGCTGTCGCCTTCAACTGCTTCGGACTCGAACTGGACCCCGAACTCGCCGAGCACACGTTTCCCGATCGGTGAGTCGCGTGCAGACCTCCCGTCGCATGGGCGGAACAAGGCCGCCTCGACATCGGGAACGCTCGCCGATGCCCGTGTTCCGCCGCCGTCACACAGCCGCTGCCCACGGTGCCCCGGACTCCGGATACGCTCACGAGAACGCCATTTCCGTTTTTGTAGTACAGTGATCTCCAACTCATGCTGAAAGGATCACCGTGACGCATTTTCCCAAGCCCGCCGAGGGCAGCTGGACCGAGCACTACCCCCACCTCGGCACCGGCGCCATCTCGTATGAGGACTCGATCTCACCGGAATACTTCGAACTCGAGAAAGAGGCCATCTTCAAGCGCTCCTGGCTCAACGTCGGCCGGGTCGAGCAGGTTCCGAAGGTCGGCAGCTTCTTCACCAGGGAAGTCGCAGCTGTCGACACCTCGGTCATCATCGTGCGTGACAGGGACGGCTCCCTCCGGGCCTTCCACAACATCTGTCGGCACCGAGGCAACAAGCTCGTCTGGACGGACTACCCGAGCGAAGAGGTCGCCGGGAGCTGCCGACAGTTCACCTGCAAGTACCACGGGTGGCGCTACAACCTCGACGGCAACCTCAACTTCGTCCAACAGGAGGACGAGTTCTTCGATTTCGACAAGGCCGACTACCCCCTCGTGCCTGTCCACGTCGACACCTGGGAAGGATTCATCTTCATCAACCTGGCTCCCGAGCCGACCGAGACGCTGGCCGAATCCCTCGGCGAAATGGGCACGGGCCTCGCTGGATACCCGTTCGGCGAGATGACCCAGACATTCGGCTACCGGGCAGTGGTCAACGCCAACTGGAAACTCTTCATCGACGCCTTCGCCGAGTTCTACCATGCGCCGATCCTGCACCAACGGCAGAGCGTCGATACCGAGGCGACGAAGCTCGCTGCGTTCGGATTCGAGGCGCTCCACTACGAGATCTTCGGCGACTCCGGCCACTCCATGGTCTCGACATGGGGCGGAATGTCCCCACCGAAGGACCCGATGATGGTCAAGCCGATCGAGCGCATCCTGCGTAGTGGTCTCTTCGGGCCATGGGACAAGCCCGACATCGACCTGTCGCAACTCCCGACGGGCCTGAACCCGTCCGGCCACCGGGCCTGGGGAAGCGACTCGTTCCAGATCTTCCCCAACTTCGTGATCCTCGTCTGGGAGCCGGGCTGGTACCTCACCTACAACTACTGGCCCCTGGCGGTCGACCAGCACCTCTTCGAGGGGCGGCTCTACTTCGCTCCTCCCAGGAACGCGACCGACCGCGTGCGTCAGGAACTGGCGGCGGTCACCTTCAAGGAATACGCGCTACAGGACGGCAACACCCTCGAGGCAACCCAGCGCATGTTGAAGTCGCGTGTCGTCAGCGCCTTCCCGCTGTGTGACCAGGAGGTGCTCTGCCGCAACCTGCACTCTGTCGCCCGCAGCCGGGTCGAGGCCTATCGAACCGAGAACGACATCCCGGTCGTGCTGGAAGGCCAACCACGATGACGCAGTTGCCCGAAGAAACGGCTCTGTTGCCCGAAGAAACGGCTCTGGTGCCCGAAGAAACAGCCCTGGTGCCCGAAGAAACGGCTCTGTTGCCCGAAGAAACGGCTCTGTTGCCCGAAGAGTTCGCCGACCTCGAACCGTTCGCCGAGCGGTGGGCGCTCGAGACGGAAGCCGAGCGTTACGCGGAGAGGCTCACGTCTTCGATGGATGACATGCAGGATCTCTACGACACCACCATGCCCCGCATGGAGGCCGCACTCTCCTACCTCGACACCCTCGAACTCGAAGCACTACCCGGGGAGGCCCGAGCGCTGATGCGCCTCCTCTTCTCGACCGTCAATATCTCGTTCCCCGTCGAAGTATGGAAACAGCCGAACGTGCCCGATTCCGGCGCTGCCTATCTCGACCTGCACGACGACCCCGTTGTCTGAGACCGTCATGGACACCGGGCCGCTCGTCATTCGCTCCGATCGGATGGTCGACATCGACGCAGGAGAAATCGTCGAGTCGGCGACCATCGTCGTCGAAGGCGATCGCATCACCGACGTCAACCCCTCGACGCTTCCCAGCAACGCCAGGGTGATCGACCTCGGCGACATGACGCTGTTGCCAGGGCTCATGGACATGGAGGTCAACCTGATGATGGGAGGCCCCGGCGAGCGGGGCGGACGAACCGCCGTCTCCGACACCCCTGCCGACAAGTTGCTCCGCGGCACCGTCAACGCCAGGACGACCCTGCTGGCCGGCTTCACCACGGTCCGGAACCTGGGCCTGTTCATGCCGACCGGTGGCCTCCTGCTCGATGTCTCCCTCGGGCGCGCCATCGAACGGGGCTGGATGATCGGCCCCCGCATCGTGCCGGCCGGTCACGCGATCACCCCCCTGGGTGGTCACCTCGACCCCACGATGTTCGAAGGCCTGGCTCCGGGCATCATGACCCTCAGCGTCGAAGAGGGTCAGGCAAACGGCATCGACGAGGTTCGACGGGCCGTCAGATACCAGATCAAGTACGGCGCCAAGGTCATCAAGGTGTGCGCCTCCGGAGGAATCATGTCTCACACCGGCCCGGCGGGAGCGCAGCAGTACTCGACCGACGAGTTGCGGGCCATCACCGACGAAGCCCATCGTGCGGGGCTCAAGGTCGCTGCCCACGCCCACGGCGACGACGGCATCCGCGCCGCCATCGAGGTGGGCATCGACTGCATCGAACACGGTTCGCTGATGTCCGACGACACCCTTGCCCTCGCCAAGTCCCGGGGAACATTCCTCGTGGCAACCACCTACCTCGCCGACGGCATGGACCTGACCCGCGCCGCGCCGGCCTTGCAGGCCAAGGCCGCCGAGGTCTTTCCGAGGGCCCGCGAGATGGTCTCCAAGGCCATCCAGGCCGACCTGCTGGTGTGCTGCGGCACAGACGCCCCGGCGATCCCCCACGGGCAGAACGCCAAGGAGCTCACCGCCCTGGTCGACCGCGGTGCATCTCCACTCTTCGCACTGCGAGCGGCCACGACCACCGCAGCCCGGTTGATCGATGCCGACGACCGGGCCCGACTCGCACCCGGTCTTCTTGCAGACATCATCGCCGTACCCGGGAACCCCCTCACCGACATCAGCGTGTGCGAAGACGTCCAGTTCGTCTGCAAGGGTGGCGAGGTCTTCAAACACCCTGCATCGTTCGCCGATAACCTGATGACACCGTGACCTCCACCTCGACCAGATCCGCCGCCGACGAGCCAGGAGGGCCCTGGCGGGATCGGGCTGTCGCCCGTTCCCTCGATGGCGCACGATCGCGGGCCGAAGAGCGCGTCCAGCGCTTTCTCGACGCAACCGTCGCGCTGATCAGCGAGCATGGCGGACTCGAGTTCACCGTTCAGAACGTCGTGGAGCGATCCGGCCAGTCGCTGCGGAGCTTCTATCAGGTCTTCTACGGCAAGCAGCACCTCCTTCTGGCCGTCTACGAGGAATCGATGCACGAGTCGGCGGCCCAACTCGAAGAGATCGTCGACCAGATCGAAGATCCCCTGGCCCGGGTGGAGACCTTCGTGACCACGCTGTATGAGTGGTGTGAGCGCGAGCCGATCGAACTCCCGCCCGAGCCACACCAGACCGTCCGTGCGATGGCCAATTTCGTCTTCAGCCTGCTGACTACCGACAGCGAACAGGCGACCCTCGCAAGCCGGCACCTGTTCGACCTGCTCGTGCGACTGCTCGACGACGCCAACGCCGCAGAACTGCTCGCCGTGGCCAATACGCGTCACGCTGCCGCTCTGGTACTGCAGACCACGATGTTCAATGCGTTCGGCACCGTGACGACCGGCGCACCGACCGCCCACCACGACCGTGCTCAGGAGATGTGGAACTTCTGCCTGGGCGGACTCACCGGCCGTCAGGCGACTGCTTCACCGAGTTCCTGATCGCCAGCGCCGGTCAGGAGTTCGTCCGATCACTCCACTCTGGGGCGAACCGGGTCGTGCGCGTCCCCTGAGTCGAATCCTCCACTGCGCCGGAGGAACGTCGTCGCCCTGCTGGCGAACCGCCAGCCCTCTTCTGTACGGACGTACACGTCGTCGTACCAGGCAAGGCGCATTTCGTGGGTCTGCTGAGCGATGAAGGCGTAGTTCTGGCTTCCTGACGCCTGATCCCCGTCGAGTTCGATCAGCGGGGTATTGACGATCAGTTGCCCCCTCGGCGCAGCGGCAATGAGATCGGGCAGCACCTCCATCGAATACTCCTCACCGAACGCGTGGTACACGCCGTCCGGGGTGAACAACGAGACGATCTCGTCGAGAAGGTGCCGGCTCAGGCACATCGCGTAGCGGGCACACAGGTCGTTGATATCCATGCGGTCCGTGAGCGCACCGACGTCGTCGTCATTCACCAGAACTCCTCCTCGATATTCAAAAACACTACTCGCGCTTGGGTAGAGCGGCGTTCTCGCCGAGAGTACTGTGGAGCGGAGAACACCCGAAGGCTCTTTCCCGCCAAGACCTGGAGGCCCGGAGACCCGGAGACCCTTCCCCTACCACACCTGGAACCCTCTCTCCCCGAGAAACCCGGAGCGCCCGTGTCATCACATCCACCAGCATTCCCGCCGCTGCACTACCCGACCGACCGCGGCATCCACCACATGCTCTTCGACGCAGCCGATGCCCACCCGCAACGGATCGCCATGCGCTTCGGCAACGAGGTGACGACCTATCGGGAGTTCGACGGGCTGGCAAATGCCTTCGGCTCCCTCCTGGCCGATCGAGGAGTCCGAGTCGGCAACCGGGTGGCGATGATGGCGTCGAACCGGCCGGAGTTCGCCCTGGCCGTCTACGGCATCCTCGGCCTGGGCGCGTCGGTCGTGATGATCAGTCCGGCATGGAAGGAGGCCGAGATCGACCACGCCGCCGGGCTCACCCAACCGTGCCTGTCGATCTGCGACGGCACCACCGACGAGCGCCTCCCCGAGAGCTCGAACGTACTGCACCTCGATCGTGACAACGTCTTCGACGACCTGATGCGCCGCTCAGGCAGACGGCCACAGATCGACGCCGATTGGGACGCGACCGAAGCAGTCCTCGTGTTCAGCTCCGGAACCACCGGGTTGCCGAAGGCGGTACGCCATACCCATGCATCCGTCGGGGCGGCGACGATGCACTGGGCATCGGCACTGGGCCTCTCTCCCGACGACAGGTTTCAGATGACGACCCCGCCGTTCCACATTCTGGGCCTCCTCAACCTCTTCGCCTCGGTGTCGGCTGCCTCGTCCATCCGTCTCCACGCCCGCTTCGACCTCGACGAGGTCCTTCGGTACATCGAAGCCGACCGGGTCACGCTCGAAATGGTCGTGGCGCCGATCGCCCTCGCCATGGCCAACCACCCGGACATCGAGCGCTACGACCTGTCCTCGCTGCGCTACATCATGTGGGGTGCCACCCCCGTCACCGTGAGCGTCGCCGAGCGGGTCACCGAACGGACCGGAGTCCGCTTTCTTCCGGCATACGGGGCAAGCGAGGTCCCGGTGATCACCAGCAATCCCATCAACCGTCCGGACACCTGGCGGCTCGACTCCGCCGGCCTGCCGATCCACGATCTCCAGATGCGAATCGCCGACCTCGAGTCCGGCGAGGTGCTCGGCTCCGGGGGTGTCGGTGAGATCCAGGTCAAAAGCCCTTCGGCGATGACCGGGTACCTCCCCGAAGAAGCAGACGAAGACGCGTTCGTCGACGGCTGGTACCGCACGGGCGACGTTGGTTGGATCGATGCCGATGGGTGGCTCCAGATCACCGACCGGGTCAAGGAGATGATCAAGGTCAAGGGCTTTCAGGTGGCTCCGGCCGAAGTCGAAGCCGTGCTCCATGGTCACGACGACGTCGTCGATTGCGCCGTCTTCGGAGTACCCGACGAGGCCGCAGGCGAAATCGTCGTCGCGGCGGTGCAGCTCGCCCCGGACGCCACCTCGACGGAGGCAGACCTTCGAGCACTGGTCATCGACCGGCTGGCGTCATACAAACAGGTCAGCCGGCTCGAATTCGTGGATGAGATCCCGCGACTCCCGTCGGGCAAGGTCCTTCGCCGAACCCTCCGCGAGAGGTACTCGGGGGATCAGGGTGAGTAGTTGCGGAGCTCTTCCTTCATCACCTTGCCGGTGGCGTTCAACGGCAGTTCGTCGAGCACGATGACCGAGCGTGGCACCTTGTAGTTCGCCATGTGCGTGCGGCTCCATGCGATCACCTCTTCGGGGTCGAGGGCCATCCCACCGGCCACAACCACGAACGCCCTCCCCACCTCACCCATCCGCTCGTCGGGTACGCCGATCACGGCTGCCCGCGCGATGCCCGGATGCGTGAGCAGAAGGTTCTCGATCTCTGCCGGGTAGGCGTTGAATCCTCCGACGATGAACAGGTCCTTGATGCGTCCGACTATGCGGACGTAGTCCATGTCGTCCATCGTGCCGAGGTCGCCGGTATGCATCCAACCCTCCGCATCGACCGCTGCCCGGGTGGATTCGGGATCGTTGAAGTACCCCGACATCACGTTGTAGCCCCGGACGACGACCTCGCCGGTCTCTCCCCGACCGACCTCGACTCCCCCTTCGAGAATACGAACCTCGATACCCGGCATCGGCCGTCCGGCAGTCGTCGCGATCGTCTCGGCATCGTCCTCCGGCCGGGTTCCGGTGACCGTTCCGGCCTCGGTGAGTCCGTAGCCGGTCAGGATCCGTTCGAACGGCAACTCGTCCCGAATGCGACGGATCAGGTCGACCGGAATGTCGGCAGCCCCGGTGACGGCGACCCGCAGCGAGGAGAGGTCGGGAGCATCGGAACCGCTGCGCTCGAGGCCCAGATGATCGAGGATCGCCTGGTAGAGGGTCGGCGGACCGGGAAAGACCGTCACCCGCTCCGACTCGATAACCGACAGTGCCTCACCGACGTCGAAGACGGCGACGGGCAGCACCGTGGCGCCGCGCATCAGGCACGCCAACCAGCCGGCCTTGTATCCGAACATGTGAAAGAACGGGTTCACGATCAGGTAGCGGTCGCCTTCGCGCAGGTCGGCGAAGTCGCACCAGTCGTTGAACTGCCGCAGGGTCTGGCCGTGGGCCATCATCACGCCCTTCGGGGTTCCGGTGGTCCCGGATGTGAAGATGATGTCGCACACGTCGTCGGGCCCGACTGCAGCGATCCTTGCATCGACTTCGGCGTCGCTGACTCCGCTACCACCGGCGAGGAACTCGTCCCAGGAAGTCGCCTCGCCGGGAACGTCGCCGGAAAGAACCACGATCCCCGCGAGCGCCGGAAGTTCCACGTCGGCGAGCATGCCGATCGAATCGATGCCGAGAAAGCCATTGGCGGTCAGGAGCAACCGGGCGCCGGAGCTTCGAAGAACGTGTCCCGCTTCGGTTCCCTTGAACCGGGTGTTGATCGGCACGAGCGTGGCCCCGGCACAGTGCAGCCCCAGCGCTGCCACGATCCACCGCACGCCGTTCGGTGCCCAGATCGCCACCCGGTCGCCATGCCCCACTCCGGCGGCCAGCATCGCTGCCGCTGATCGGCGAATACGGTCACCCAACTCGGCGAACGTCAGGCGGACATCGCCGTCGATCACCGCTTCGGCGTCCCCCAGACGATCGATCGTCGCGAACACCGCCGCAGGGATACTCGTCCAGGTCTGGTCCGGGTGTGCGGCCGACGTCAAGTGATCGCCCCCGCCACCTTCAATTCCATGATTCGATCCCATTCGAAGCCGAGTTCGAGCAACACCGCCTCGGTGTCGGCTGCAAACTCCGGCGCCGCCTGCAGGGTCGGCGATTCGTGATCGAACTGCACCGGACTCGCCACCACTTCGAAGGTGCCGTCGCCGGCGGACACTTCCGTGATGTAGCCGTTCGCGCGCGCCTGTGGATCGGCGGCAACCTCGTGCGTGTTCTGCACAGGCGCCCACTGACCCTCGAGGGTCCTGAATCGCTCCGTCCACTCGGCGAGCGTTCGTCCGGCCAACACCTCTCGCAGGATCGTCTCCGCCTCGCCCGCATTCTCGGCCAGCGACTCAGCATCGGCGAAGCGCACGTCGCTGATCAGGTCAGGTCGGTCGATGTGACGACAGAAGTCGGCCCAATACCGGTATCCCTGCAACATCATGAGGGACAGCAGGCGGCCATCGGAGGTCTCGTACACACCGGCAGTCGGATTGGTCGGGGCTGCGGTGAGACCCGTAGGCGGAGCAATCCACGGATCCTCCCTGCCCAGGGTCGCTGCGATCGGCAGGCCCATGGCCCACATCCCCAGGCCCAGCAGCGAGACATCGACCTCGCTCGTCTGCCCGGTCTTCTCCCGGGCCAACAGGGCGGCAGCGATGCCGCCGGCAATCACCGCTCCTCCGAGTGTGTCCCCGTATGCCGGAGGCTGTGGAATCAGGCCCGTCGAATCGGGCGGTGTGATGCTGGCTGCCGAGGAGCCCCGACACCAGAATCCCGTCATGTCATAGCCGCCCTTCTCGCGTTCGGGACCCAGATCTCCCAGCGCCGATCCACGCACGTAGATCACATCCGGGTTCCGCTCCCGGATGTCAGCCACGTCGATCCCGAGCCTCACCCGCGCGTCGGGCAGGAAGTTCGTGAGGAACACATCACATGTCTCGACGAGGTCGAGGAGTACCTCCCGACCCCCCGGCGTGGCGATATCGAGACCCACGCTGCGCTTTCCCCGATTGGGGTGTTCGAACGCAGGGTTGTGTGGGCCGTCGAGCCGAACCCGGCCGATCTGCCGCAGGCCCCGCTGACCGTCGCCGGTCGAAGCGTGCTCGACCTTGATCACCTCTGCCCCCCAGTCGGCGAGCACCGCTCCAGCCGCTGGAACGAAGGTGAACTGGGCAACTTCCAGAATTCGGATCCCTTCCATGGGCCTCATGCCATCTACCTCGTGCAACCCGGATGGGTGTCGTCAGACCTGCTCATGTCAGCTCGCCGGTTCAGCGAGGGTCTTGATCTCCAGGAACTCCTCGAACCCGGCGACACCCATCTCGCGTCCGATTCCCGACTGCTTGTAGCCGCCAAAGGGTGCATCGGGTGAAAAATAGACGCCACCGTTGATGCTCATCGTGCCGGCTCGAATCCGGCTCGCCACATGCCGCACCCGTTCGGGATCGGTACCGCTGACGGCCCCGGAGAGCCCGAAGATCGAATTGTTCGCGATACGAATCGCTTCCTCATCACCCTCGTACGGAATCATGCAGAGAACAGGGCCGAAGACCTCCTCCTGGGCGATGCCGGCATTTTCGTCCACGCCGGACAGGAGGGTGGGTTCGTAGTAGAAGCCGGTCGCCAGGTGCCCGGGGCGTCGGCCGCCGACCTCGACGACCGCTCCAGCATCGACCGCCTCGGCCACCATCCGCTCGACCTTGGCCCGCTGCCCGGCGCTGATCAGGGGCCCCATCAGGTTGGCCTCGTCGGTCGGGTCCCCGTAGGGGATCGATTGCAGGATCGCCGCCGACATGGTCTTCGCTTCCTCGTACATCGAGGCCGGAACAAGCATGCGGGTGGTGATTGCGCACCCCTGGCCGGCATGCGAGCACACCATCGCCGAGCCGAACATGACCGCATTCTGGAGATCCGCATCGTCGAGGAGGATGAAGGCGCTCTTTCCTCCGAGTTCGAGGAACACCTTCTTCACGGTGTCGCTCGCCGCCGCCATGATGCGCCGCCCCACCGGAGTCGATCCGGTGAACGTGACCATGTCGACGTCGGAGTGGGTCGTGAGACACTCGCCCACCGCCGTCGATGAGGACGACAGGATGTTGGCGACGCCGGCCGGAATATCCGTTTCCTCGGCAATGAGCCTGCCGAGGGCCAACGCCGACCACGGCGTGTCCGGTGCGCCCTTGAGCACCACCGTGCACCCGGCCGCCAGAGCCGGCACCAGCTTCGCCAGGTTGATCTGGGTAGGAAAGTTGTAGGGCGTGATCGCTGCGACAACCCCGACTGCCTCACGCTCGATCCACCGGTTGTGGCGGCCGCCGTAGGCGTCGCTGATGCCCAACTCGGTGCTCCAGCCGTAGCCCTCGAGCAACTCCACATTCCACAGGATGGACTCGACCGGGACATCGAGTTGGGGGCCACCCCTGGTCAGGCGGACAGGAGCGCCCACCTCGGCAATGGTGAGGGTCCGCATTTCCTCCAGGTTGTCCTTCAACGCAGCGTGGAGCTGACGGAGGCACTTGGCCCGGAAGGCGTGGTCCCGCGACCATTCGGTCGAATCGAAGGCCCGGCGTGCCGCTGCTATCGCAGAGCGGGCGTCATCGACCGTTGCGTCTGCGGCGACCCCGAGCACTTCCTCGGTTGCGGGGTTCACGTTCTCGAAGGTCGAACCGTCGGCAGCGGCGACGAGGTCCCCGTCGATGAGCAGCCTCTCCTCGTGCCACATGTCCATCACCTCAGATGCGGGTGACCTGAAGGCCGTCGACGCTGATGATCTGTCCGGTCAGCCACGCTGCATCATCGGACAGCAGGAACTTCAAGGTTCCGATCAGGTCTGCGGGGGTCCCCATGCGCTTGATGGCAAGGCTCTGCGTCATGGCCGCTTCGGCACCTTCAGGCAGCACCATCCGGGTCGCCTCCGTGTCGATCGGTCCCGGGGCGATCGCGTTGACCCGAATGTTCTGTCCGCCGAGTTCCATCGCGAGGCTGGCTGTCAGGCCGTTGATGCCGAGCTTGGCAAGGCCATAGAACCCTGCCGGCATCCATGCGGCCGTCGACGACTGGTTGACGATCACACCGCCCCCCCTGTCGATCATCGCCGCCAGGACGGCCCTGGTGCAGTGCAGCGCGCCATAGAGGTTGACCGACATGAAGTTGTAGAAGTAGGCGAGGTCGACGGTGGTCAGGCCTTCTCGCTTCATGCCGTGGAAGATCGCTGCGTTGTTCACGAGGTAGTCGATTCCGCCGAAGGCGTCGACGGTTGCCGCCGACATCGCCTCGGCTGATGCCATGTCGGCGACATCGACCTCCACGAAGCATGCTGCTCCACCGGCGTCGTTGATCTCAGCGACCACCCGCCTGCCCTGGTCGGCGTTCAACTCCGCGACAACCACGCTCGCACCGGCCTCGGCGAGTCCCTTCGCGTAGCTCTCGCCGATGCCCTGACCACTTCCGGTGACGATCGCCACCTTGTTCTCGAAGCGCGTATTGCTTGATGTCAATGGCCTTCCCCTTCTATGAGAACGTTGTTCTCAGAGACTAGTGGAACAGGGTAGGATGTGTGCGCTCGACCACCCCCGTTGTCATCGCAGACACATCCGTGCCGAAGCCCTCGCCCTCGGGCACCCGACGGCGGGAACCGATTCACAGGAGGCAACCCGTTGCACGACGAGCACCTGATAGTGATCTCCGCCGACACACACGCCGGCGCTGCGCCATCGCAATACCGGGACTACCTCGCTTCCCGGTGGCATGACGAGTTCGATGCATGGCTCCCCAACCATTCCACCGACTGGCAGGACCTTCTGACCGAGGACGCATCCCGGAACTGGGATTCCGTCCGTCGACAGGACGAGCTCGATGCCGACGGCATCGCAGCCGAACTGATCCTGCCCAACACCATTCCCCCCTTCTTTCCCGAGCCGCACCTTGCCGGAACCCTTCCGGGCACCGACGAGGAGTACCAACGACGCTGGGCCGGGCTCCAGGCGCACAACCGCTGGGTCCACGACTTCTGCGCCGAGGTGCCGGACCGGCGCCGCGGGGTCATCCAGGTCCTGCCGAACAACGTGGACGATGCAGTGGCCGAGATCGAATGGGCAGCGCAACAGCCCAACCTCTGCGGCGTGCTGCTGCCATCCGTTCCGCCGAACACGATCGACCCCCTCTACGTGGCGAGGTACGACCCGATCTGGAAGGCCTGCCTGGAGGGCGACCTTCCCGTCGTGACGCACGCCGGTGGTGGGGCGCCCACCCTGCCGGCTGACCCTGCGAGCATGCCGATCCTCATCTACGAATACGGCTTCTGGTCCCATCGGACACTCTGGCACCTGATTCTGGGCGGCGTCTTCGAGCGGTTCGAGGGCCTCCGCTATGTCGCGACAGAACAGGGGGGACCGAGTTGGTTCTCCCGGCTCGCAGCCGCCCTCGACACCAAGTTCTCGATGTTGACCGACCCGAAGAAGCAGACGATCGCCTTCGATCCATCGGGTCTGGCCGCAATGTCCCTCCTGCCCAGCGAGTACATGCGCAGGAACTGCTGGGTGACAGCAAGCTTCTGCCAGCCCCATGAGATCCCCTACCGGCACGACGTGGGCATCGATCGAATCATGTGGGGCACCGACTACCCGCACACCGAGGGAACGACGCCACACAGTCGCGAGGCGCTTCGAGCAACCTTCGCGGGCCTGCCGGACGACGAGATTCGGGCCATCCTCAGTGAGAACGCCGCACAGGTCTTCGGCTTCGACCTCGATGCCCTCCGACCGTTCGCCGATGCCGTCGGACCGACGCTTGCCGAGATTCACGAACCACTGACCACTGTGCCTCCGGACTCGACGTCGTATGCGTTCCTTCCCGAATACCAGGCGACCTACTGATGGCCGAGCGCGACCTCAGTGGACACCGAGTGCTGGTCGTCGGGTCGTCGAGCGGCATCGGCCTGGCCATCGGAAAGCTCCTCTCCGCCGAGGGGGCACTGGTCGCGATGGCGGCTCGCCGAACCGAACTCCTCGAGCAGGCGATCGCCGAACTCGACGGGGCAATAGCGATCACGTGTGATGCCAGTGAACCGGGAGGGTGTGAGCTGGCGGTGGAAGCCACTGTCGATGCCTTCGGCGGACTCGATGCAGCGATCTACGTGGTCGGCACATCGCCGCTCGGGATGCTCGACGAGGTCGACGAACAGTTCTGGCAACAGGTCTTCGCCAGCAACGTCTTCGGAGCCGGGGCCCTGGCCCGGGCAGCCGCAATCCATCTGCGAGCCAGCGTCGATGGACGGCTGGTCTTCATCTCTTCCAATGCACCCGAGCGGCCCTGGCCGGGCATGGTGGTCTATGCCGCAAGCAAGGCAGCACTCGATGCACTGGTGTTCGGTTGGCGCAACGAACACCCCGACATCGGTGCCACGCGGATCACCGTGGGACCCACGGCGACGACGATGGCAATGGGCTGGGACCCCGAACTCGGAGGCCGACTCCGTGAGCGCTGGGCCGAAGGCGGGTACCTCTCGCCAGACCCCGCCGTTCAGCAGCCTGAGGACGTGGCCGAGCAGGTCGTCAACGTCCTTCGGTCGGCAACCCGAATCACGGACGTTCGGGTCGTGCCGCCCGGCGTCTAGATCGGCACATCTCCTTCCAGCGTGATGCGGTGCATCCGTCGGAGTTGTCCCTGATAGTCGTTGATCGGGTTGTGCAGCGCGCAGCGGTTGTCCCAGACGGCCAACGAACCCACCTCCCACCGGAATCGACAGGTGAACTCCTCCCGGACCTGGTGGGCGAAGAGGTACTCCAGCAGCGGCCTGCTCTCCTCCTCGGTCCAACCGGAGAATCGCTCCGTGTGGGCGATGTTGACGTACAACGCCCTGCGATCGGTCTCCGGGT
>Ga0066376_10000620_pt1 | contig 33159 bp, 23 predicted proteins | sample Knorr_S15_td_Bot_FD_77009 | JGI IMG/M metagenome (GOLD analysis project Ga0066376, IMG submission 77009) | Marine microbial communities from Southern Atlantic Ocean transect - Knorr_S15_td_Bottom_ad_5009_LV_A | ecosystem: Environmental > Aquatic > Marine > Oceanic | place: Southern Atlantic... | reverse complement strand
GGGCGAGGGCGGTGTGAACATTCCGAGCGCCAACTACCTGAAGGACGTCATGGACTTTTGCCACGAGAAGAACATCCTGTTCATGCTCGACGAGGTCCAGACCGGCATGGGTCGAATCGGGACATTGTTCGGCTACCAGCAGTTCCCCGGTGTTGAACCCGATGTCATGACGCTGGCGAAGGCCCTCGGTGCGGGTGCGCCGCTGGGCGCGTTCACTACCAAGGAGTTCTGCTCGGTGCTTGAGCCGGGCGACCACGGTTCGACGTTTGGTGGCAATGCCCTGACGACGGCCGCCGGTTCGGCCGCAGCGAAAGTGATCGTCGACGAAAACATCCCGGAGCTGGCAGAACAAACGGGCGCTTACTTCCGGGGCAAGCTAAAGGCCCTCGCCGAAAAGTACGAGTTCATCGAGGAAGTTCGCGGTATGGGCCTGCTGATCGCCGTCGAGATGTCGAAAGAGATCGCGGGAGTGACCGTGGCGAAGTGCCTTGAAGCAGGGCTGCTGCTGAACGCGGTCCGGCCAAACATGCTCCGCTTCATGCCCCCCCTCAACGTAACCCGAGACGAAATCGACGAGGCAGTAGCCATTGTCGATAAGGTCCTCGAAGAGACGGGTGCGTAGGTCTGGCACCGTGTATGCGGTTCAAGTTTGTCCCATACAGTCCGCCAGCTAACAGCACTGGTCGATTATTCGACCGGGGCTGTTCCGTTTCCGGCATCGAGCAGAAGCGACCGAAGCCGGTTGGTGCTCCATCTCAAACCCCAAGAAAGCACTGACCACGAAAAGATCTAGGGCGAAAATCTCAGGATGAACCAGATCTGAATACGTAGTACGATGCGTCTTCATCGACATACGAACACCGGAAGAGGTTCAACGTGCAGACACGCGAGTACGGCAATACCGGTCAGCAGCTTTCGATAGTGGCGTTTGCCGGCATCGTCGTAAAAGACCAAACGGCCGCGAACTCCGCCCGATATGTTTCGTGGGCAATCGACCAGGGCATCAATTACTTCGATGTCGCTCCCGGCTACGGAAACGCCCAGAACATGCTCGGACCAGCTCTTGAGCCGTATCGAAACGACGTGTTCCTGGCCTGCAAGACCAACAAGCGCGACGCATCAGCGGCAAGGGCAGAACTTGAAGAATCGCTGAGCCTGTTACGCACCGATCACTTCGATCTCTACCAGTTGCACGCCATGACGACCCGGGAAGACCTTGAAGTGGCGACCGGGCCCGGCGGGGCGCTGGAAGCCTTCTCAAAAGCCCGCGACGAAGGCCTGGTGCGGCATCTCGGGTTCTCGGCCCATTCGGCCGAAGTTGCGGTCGAACTGATGAACCGTTTTGAGTTCGATTCCGTGCTGTTCCCGGTCAATTTCACCACCTGGTTCGAGTCGGGTTTCGGTCCCCAGATCATGGACGAGGCCGAAAAGCGCGGCGTGGCGCGACTGGCTCTCAAAGGAGCAGCCCATCACGCCCTGGAGGACCGGAACGACCGGGTCCGCGAGAAGTGCTGGTACGCACCGATCGAAGACCGTGAGTTACTGAAGCTGGCGCTGAGGTGGACGCTTTCGCTGCCCGTCACCGCGGCGATACCACCGGGTGATCCGGAACTGTGGCAAATGGCTGTCGAAGTGGCCCAGGACTTCACTCCGATCACACCGGGTGAAGAACAGTACCTGCGGGAAAACGCTCGTGGCAGGAAGCCGTTGTTCGAGCTCGCCAGCGCCTAGACGAAAATGAAGGCACCGTGTCAGGCGGCACCAACTGCTGTTACGAGGACCGTCGTCCCGCGATAGTCTGCATGCTGCAAAGAGGCGGTGCTCACGACCGACGGGTGTCGCGTGCTTTCTCGCAACGATGGTCGATAATCGGCACCGGCCGCTTATACCGCGGTATTTTTTGCCAGAATAAGTCTAAATACTGGCGGTCTGGTTCGTAATCATGGTAGGTTTGGCGCATTCGGCGCGGGTCTCCGGAACGGCCCGCAGTCTGGATACCGCGCAGTGCCGGAGACCGCACCGGCTCTGAATATGGAGACCGACCCTGAACCTCTCGTTTTTCAACGACCCCGGTGCCGATGATGTCTCGTTGTTCGGCGGAAAAGCCGCGAGTCTCGCAAGGCTTGGCGCAGCGGGTCGGATACCGCCCGGATTCAGCATTTCGGTCGAGTGCTACAGCAGGTGAGTCGACGGCGGAAGCGAACAGATGCCTCGTGAGATAGTCGCGGAAATCGGACAGGCGTACGAAGTACTCGAACGTACGTGCGCAGTCATCGATGTGCCGGTCGCGGTGCGATCTTCAGCCGTGGACGAAGATGGTATCGGTGAGTCGTTCGCGGGCCTGCACGATACGTTCTTGAACGTTATTGGAGCAGATCCGGTCATCGAGGCAGTCATCAAATGCTGGCGCTCGCTGGGCAACCAACACGCAATCGATTACCGAGTGGCAAATGGGCTCGAAGTCGAGAAGGCCCGGATGGGTGTCGTGGTCCAGCAACTCGTATTTGCCGATGTTTCCGCAGTTGCGTTCTCTGCGAACCCGATCAACGGCAACCGGGATGAAATCGTTATCAACGCCAACTTCGGACTCGGCGAGGCGGTCGTCAGCGGGCTCACCACACCAGATTCCATCGTTATTAAACGAAGTGACTTTTCTCAGCAGTCGTTGACGATCGGCGCGAAAGAAATCATGACCGTAAGGACTGAAAACGGCACCAGCGAAAAACCGGTGCCGAGAATCATGCGGGACATGCCGGTTCTTTCTGAGGATCAGGCAACCGAAATCGCAGAATTGGTCGTGAAACTGGAAGACCACAGTGGATGGCCCGTGGATGTCGAACTGGCTATCCACGATTCTCAACTTTTCCTCCTGCAATGCAGGCCTATCACAACATTAAGTAAGTAAATCGATCGTGTGTCTGGAACGCCCGAAACAAACGTAACGCTCAAAACACTCGCATGAAGGATTAACCAGAAATGGCAGAACATCACCCCGAACCGAAACCGATCCCAACGCCGGATAATTTTCCGATCACCTGGGACGACCCGGCAGACGCACACCTGCCCCTCAACCAGGACAGGCAATCACGCTCCGTCACCTCTAACACCACTGTCGGGCTGGCTGGCCGTTGAACACTGGGGCCCCGGCTCCTCGGCGGGGCTGGCCGCAATCGGTCAACCGCTGAAGCTTCAGATCCGGCGGATCAACACCTACTACTACCTCTCCGTCACGCCAGCATTCCCGCCCGAGCAAATGGAAGAAGCGGGGCACAAAGCCGAAGAAGCTCTAAAGGCACTAATGCCTGTCTACGGCGAACGTTGGCGCGATGAGTGGTTGCCAGAAGTTCAATCGCACCACAATAAGTGGAACGCTTTCGACCTCGCAGACGCCTCCGACTTCGAGCTTATCGACCATTTAGACTGGACCCTCGAAACATTCCGCCGCTTTTGGGACATCCACTTCCAGCTAATGGTCCCTGCACTCGTCGGCCCCAGCATGCTGCTCGATCTGTACAACGATCTCATTGAAGATGCTGGCCCGATGGACGCCTACAAGCTCACCCAGGGATTCGACAATACCAGCCTGCGCGCCGGCGAAGATCTCTGGAAATTAAGCCAGGTAGCCACTGCGTCTGAAGAGGTAAGGAACATCCTCGAAAATACCGGGACTGATCAGGTAATGGCCGCACTGGAAGGTTCTGAAGAAGGAAGACACTTCGTCGCCGAAATCGATAAATATGCTCAAATGTGGGGCCTGCGCTCCGATACCGTAATCGAAATCGCCGACCCGAGCTGGGTTGAAGATCCAACCATCGTCATCAACTACTTGAAAGCATATTTAGCGGGCGACGCCGCTGATCCAAGAGAGCGTTGGAACGAAATTGTGGCCGAGCGTGAACGCCTGGTCGCCGAAGCCCAATCCCGAATTTCTACCTACCCCGAGCCTGTAAAACAGCAGTTCAACGGAATGCTCCACGCCGGACAGGATGGACACCGGCTCCAGGAAGATCACAACTGGTGGATTGACCAACAGGGGAACCACCAGGTGCGCCAGGTCTACCTCGAATTCGGAAACCGCCTCGCTTCAACGGGCGCAATTCCCACCCGAGACGACGTATTCATGCTGACTGGCGACGAAATCATGGAAACCGCCAAATCCGGATTCCGTGGCGACTTTCAGGCCGTCATCGCCGAACGAACCGCCGAAATGGAAAAATGGGAGAAGATTCCGGCAGCACCCAGAATCGGAACCGACTACGGACCGCCACCCGACAACCCGGTCACACGCGCTCTCGGACGGTTCTTTGGCTGGGGCCCGGTAGCTGCAAGAGACGATTCGTCCGACATGCTGCAGGGAACCCCGGGATCAACCGGCAAAGTAACCGGGACAGCACGGGTGATCATCAAGCTCAGCGACGCCGGTCGACTCAAAAATGGCGACATCCTGGTCACCGCAACTATATCCCCACCGTGGACCCCACTATTCGCCACAGCCGCCGGAATCGTTACCGACACCGGTGGAGCTCTCAGCCACTGCGCCATCGTAGCTCGTGAATACGCCATCCCGGCCGCAGTAGGCACAATGCGCGCCACCCAGCTAATCAAAGACGGCGACCAGATCGAAGTCGACGGTGACGCCGGAACGGTGCGTATCCTGTAGTCGAGGGGCTCTGTTATTAGGGTTAGTCCGCTGCGGGGCGTGCAATTAGCCATCCGAACATAGAATCGAGCGAAGTTAGCGGCGGCGAGCGAAACCTGCTCGTCGCTGTCGCGCTGGGAGCAATCCTGGCTCCTCTGAACTCGACCGTGATTGCTGTCGCACTGCCGGGAATCGTCGCCGACTTCGGCGGCAGCCTGGCTTCGGCCACCTGGCTCGTCACGGCGTACCTGATCGTAATGGCGTCTGTCCAGCCGCTCGCGGGAAAAATCGGTGACGGCATCGGCAGGCGAAAACTGATCCTGGGCAGCCTCGTGTTGTTTCTCGCAGTCTCGACCGGGGCCGCACTGGCACCCAACATCTGGGTATTGCTGGCTTTCAGGGTTGGGCAGGCGCTTGCCATATCGGTCGTGCTTTCAAACAGTTTTGCCGTCTTGAGGCAGGTCGTTCCGGCAAGTCGACGCGGCAGGACGTTTGGCATTATCGAGGGGGGTAACGGGCCTTTCGGCAGCGGCCGGTCCGCTCGTTGGCGGGCTGCTGATCACCGTGACCGACTGGAGAGCGATCTTTTTCGTCAACATTCCCGTCGTTTTGCTGGCGCTGATATTTGCTTGGCGATCGCTCCCACGTGATTCCAGGCGAACCGAATGGCGGGAATTCGACTACATAGGTGCCGCACTGTTACCGGCTTCTCTTGTTTCAGTTGCAGTATTTTTCCTGCTGCTGGCACGCGGCGGGGAGCCGTTGCAATACGTACCGGTTGCGATCGGCGCCATCGCTCTGTCGGCGTTGCTGCTCAAAATTGAACTTGCTCACCCCGACCCTGTAATTCAGCCAAGGCTCTTCAAGGTGCGTGGCTTTGCGGCCCCGAGCCTGGGCGTGGGGACAAGTAATCTTGCAATGTATTCGCTGCTGCTCGTCATTCCGCTGATGCTGGTAGCGCGCGGCAACTTCAGCCCGCTCGAGATCGGCCTGATCCTCACATCGTTGACAGTCGGCACCGCACTGTTGAGTCCGATCGGCGGCCGGATGGCCGATCGGTTTGGCCGCAGGAAACCGGTAGTTGCAGTCCTGCTGATCACTGCACTGGCAACGCTGATTCCGGCTATTTCAGGATCAGAGGTAGGAGTTGTGCCGCTGATATTCGGACTGGGCATCGTTGGTCTTGGACTCGGGCTTTCGAACGCTGGCATGAGAACGAGCGCGCTCGAATCCGTCCCCGTTCGTGATGCGGGATCCGGTGCTGGTACATATTCAACGAGCCGTTATCTCGGCTCGATCATTGGTTCAGCAATGCTCGCCGGGCTTATCGGGATCGACAGGTCGAATACCGACGGCATCGGTCTTGTCTTCATAGTTGTTGCTGCAGCTGCTTTTGCTGCAGTAGTCGCGGTGTCCTTTATGGAAGCTCGCCCCGGTACGCAGGACTGAGTCCCGATCACCGGTACAGGGTAAGTCGTCGTCAGAGCTTGACAATAAGAATTAATCTTCCTGATCTTTTTGAGATGAGAAGAAAGGGCGCTCAGATCCCGTTGGAATTGTCGATCCTGGCTGGGTGCCTCGATCTCAAAACGCATGGTGCTGAAGAGGTTCACGGCTTGCTGGTCGCAAAACAGATCGGCGACCGCGCTGGTGCGAAGATGCTCATACGTTCCGCACGAATACACGCGCCCGTGATGACATTCGTCGCTTCTGGCGAGAGAATAGTCAGGTTGCACCACACTGCAACTACGCAGGCGCGCTCCTCATTTAGAAAGAATCGAACCTGGAAATGGCAAGGGAAAAGTGCGTCCTCGCTTACAGCGGGGGCATGGACTCGACAATCTCGGCAGTCTGGATCCGGGAACAGTACGACATGGACGTCGTAACGCTCACCGTAGATCTTGGCGCAGGTCCTGAGCTCGTTGGAGTAAAAGAACGGGCCGCACAGGCAGGCGCCATCGAATCGCTGGTCTGGGACGTCAAAGACGAGTTCGTAAACGAATATGTATTCCCGGGCCTCAAGGCCGGTGCGATGTACGAAGGCGTCTATGCGCTATCGACCGCGCTTGGCCGCCCGCTAATGGCGAAGAAACTGGTTGAGGCCGCCCGGCAGGCCGGCGCATCCGCAGTTGCTCACGGCTGCACCGGCAAGGGCAACGACCAGGTGCGCTTCGACTCTGGAATCATGACGCTCTCGGCCCACGGCGATCCGCTCCGCATCATCGCACCTGCTCGCGAATGGGGCATGACCCGGGACGAGGAAAAGTTGTACGCAGCGAAGGCCGGTCTTGAACTTCGCGAAGTCGGCAGCGACCAGCGTGTCTACTCGATCGACCGCAACCTGTGGGGGCAGGCGATCGAGGGCGAAGACCTCGAAGACACATGGGTCGAGCCGCCAGAGGATGCCTACTCGTGGACGAAGCCGATTGCCGACACCCCCGATAAGCCAGTAGAAGTAACGATCGGATTCGAGAAGGGGATACCCGTTTCGATCGACGGCAAGGCCTTGTCTGGGGTGGAGCTGATCGAAATTCTGAACGCAATGGCCGGCGAGCACGGAGTTGGCCGCATCGACCACATCGAGAACCGCCTCGTCGGCATCAAGTCGCGCGAGGTGTACGAAACTCCTGCCGCCACTGTGCTGCACACCGCGATCAGGGCGCTCGAGACCGCAACGATGTCGCGCGAGCAGCAGCGGGTGAAGGCGAATCTTTCGCAGATCTACTCCGACATGGTCTACGACGGCCGCTGGTTTACCGAGCTCCGCACTAATATCGCGGCGTTCATGGACAGCGCCCATGAGTTCTCGACGGGCGATGTGCGCCTGCGCCTCCACAAGGGGTCGTGCGTGGTTGTTGGCCGTCGCTCACCGTACTCGCTGTACGATTTCGATCTGGCGACCTATTCGACGACCGACTCGTTCGATCACGAATCGGCGACCGGGTTTATCGACATCTACTCGCTTTCAGCCCGAACCCAGGCCCGAATACAGACCAACCGAGAGGCCCGCTGAGTTTCCGTTTCCGGCCCTTGGATCGACGACAGCCGACCGCAGAATTCCTTCTCCCCGGGGAGAAGGTCAGGTTGAGGGGAATGCTTCGATAAGCGAGTTGAAGCCATCGAAAGCGTATCCCTGGCAGCGCGTCTTTCCCGCCAGTAGAGATAATGTTGCACGGTACACGCCCATAAATCGCTGATCGTGCATGATCACGAACCAAATCCAATGACCGACCAAAATCAAGGCGACAACACAAATAAAAACCCCGCCGCCGCTGCCCGCGGTAGCGAGCTCGCGAGCGATTTCACCGTTTCGGTCCACTACGACAGACGGCTGTATCACGAAGATATTGCAGGGTCGGTCGCGCACGCCCGCATGCTGGGCCGCCAGGGCATCATCCCGGCAGATGACGTCGACAAGATCGTCGACGGCCTCGGCAAGATCATGACCGAGATCGAGGCGGGTGAATTCGAATGGGACCCTTCCCTCGAAGATATCCACATGAACGTGGAATCGCGCCTCTTTGAGCTGATAGGCGATGCGGCAGGCAGGCTCCACACCGCCCGCTCGCGTAACGACCAGGTCGCTACCGACACCCGCCTGTGGACCGATACGGCATGCAGCCGGGCGTTCGAGGCTGCCGTTTCACTCCAGACCGCGCTGGTCGAACTCGCCGAAAAACATATCGACACAATCGTCCCCGGCTACACCCACATGCAGCGCGGACAGCCGGTGTTACTGGCCCACCACCTGATGGCCTACTTCGAGATGTTCGACCGCGACGCCACCCGCTTTGCACAGGCAGCCGAATCGGCCGACGTGATGCCGCTTGGCTCCGGTGCGATGTCGGGTGTGCCGTACCCGATCGACCGCGAGTGGGTGGCCGACCAGCTCGACTTCGCCGAGATTTCGCGCAACTCGATGGACGCCGTTTCCGACCGCGACTTCATCGTCGAGTTCCTGACCGCGTCGTCGCTGGCCATGGCACACCTGTCGCGCCTTGCAGAAGAGTTGATTATCTGGTCGTCGGATGAGTTTGGTTTCATCAGCCTGACCGACGAGTTCACGTCGGGTTCCAGCATCATGCCGCAAAAGCGCAACCCCGACTTTGCCGAGTTGATCCGCGGAAAGACCGGCCGCGTCTACGGCTCGCTGATGGCCCTGCTGACCACAATCAAGGGGCTTCCGCTCACTTACAACCGTGATTTGCAGGAAGACAAAGAAGGTCTGTTCGACGCTGCCGATACGGTCATCACATCGCTGGAATCGGCTGCCGGGATGATCTCGGGCATGACGATCAACGTGGATCGCATGAGACAGGCGGCTGAGAACAGCTTCGTGCTAGCCACCGATTTTGCCGATTACCTGGTGGGCAAGGGCGTGCCGTTCCGTGAGGCGTATATCGCCGTTTCCGAACTTTCAAAGCAGTGCATTGAGGCTGGAAAAGGCTTTGGCGAACTCGAACTTGAAGATTTTCAGGCAGCATCGGATCTGTTCGACGAAGGTGTGCTGGAAATTACACTTGAATCCGCGGTCGCCGCACGCGATGTCCCCGGCGGAACGGCCCCCGACCGTGTGCGTGCCGCGATAGTCGAAGCAAAAAGGCTGCTGGCCGAGACACGTTAAGTCTTTTGCTCGGGCAGCCGGGCAATAGCCGCCGCCACCAACTCGCTACAACCAAATTCAATCTGCCTGTCTCTCCCTGAAAAATGCCCAATTCGATCATCATTGCCCACCGGGGACTCGACGAGACCTTCCCCGAAAACACCCTCATCGCTTTCAGGGCCGCTCTCGAGCGGGGGATGGCGATTGAGATTGACGTTCGTGGTACTAGGGACGAAGAACTGGTAGTGATGCACGACGATACAGTCGACCGCACCACCGATGGCTCAGGCGCGGTCGCAAACATGAGTCTGGCCGAACTCAAGCGGCTCGACGCGGGAAGCTGGTGGGGCAGCGAGTTTGCGGGTGAACGAGTTCCGACACTGGACGAAACGCTGGATGTCGTGCGCGATCATGGCACCGCGGAAACCACCCTTATTCTTGAAATGAAGACGCTTGACCCCGGAAGCGTCGGAAAAATATGCCGTGGACTGGAAGAGCGCGGACTGCTGGGCAAAACCGTTGGCATCGGACTGATTCATCTTTCGGTCGATGTGCGCCGGAGGTTCTATGCGGGCAGTGCCGACTTCCAGTGCGCAACTGTCGCCAATGTCGCGGGCGAGATTCCAACGGCCGTTTCCGATCCCTATTCATCCTGGATTTACGCACGGTTTCCGCTGAGCGTTGACGATGTGAAGGCCATGCACGACGGGGGCAAAAAAGTGATCGCTTCGGGGCCGGGTGTGATGGACGACGTGGAGGTGATGGCCGCGTGCGCCGAAGCCGGGGCCGACACGATCATGGCGTACCATCCAGTTGCGCTCGAACAACGTCTCGGGCGCTGAAACAGTCGGAGAACCGCTAAAAATTGTCACTGAGAATCAAGATATCTCCCTCCTTGCTGGCAGCCGATTTTGCGAATCTTGGCGAGTCGATACGGGCCGTCGAAGAAGCCGGGGCTGACGAACTTCATTTCGATGTGATGGACGGCAGCTTCGTGCCGAACATAACCATTGGGATACCCGTTCTGGAGGCGATTCGTCCTATCACGAAGCTGCCGATCGACGTGCACATGATGGTCGTCGAGCCCACCCGCTTCGCAAAGCAGTTTGCAGCTGCAGGTGCCGATATTTTCACCATTCACGCCGAGGCGTGCGATGATCTTAAAACTTCACTCGGCGATGTAAGAACCGCGGGAATGAAAGCGGCGGTATCGCTGAAACCCGGTACGCCCGCCTCGGTGTTGAAGCCAGTTCTGCCGCTCGTCGAGCGCGTGCTTGTGATGACGGTCGAACCGGGCTTTGGCGGCCAGTCGTTCATGCCCGAGATGCTCCCGAAGATAACTGAAATCGCCGATATGGCCCGCGCCGCCGGAACCCGGCTTGAAATTGCGGTCGATGGCGGCATCAAGGTCGATACGGCAGCGAGTGTCATCGACGCGGGTGCCACCACGCTAATCTCGGGCACCGGTGTGTTCAACTTCGCCGACGGAATGGCTGCAGGCATCGAGGCGATGCGCAGCGCAGGTTCGTAAAGGTGGCCCGCGACCTGCAGCGGCGATCCCCGCTCCACGACGCCGATTCTTCACATTAATCGCATTTTGACCCGGGTGCTTTTGGTGCCATGCTTGCTGCTGACACCGACAATCCTCACAACTCGCTACATATGCTGGAGGCGACCGATGGCGCTATTGCTGAACAGGTCTGACGTGCAAAAACATGGGACTGGCGATCCAGGACATTTCCTGCGCATCACTCGTCTACGATCAGGCAATTGCGCAGGGCGTAGGCCTCGAGTTCGACCGGGGGTCGAGCGGGATCGGCGCTGTACTGAGGGCAAGCCGGGTGTTTACGGAATCGGTCACACAGTTTCGCGCTGAGATCAGATCCCGAATCGAGTTCAGGGTGGAATGAGGCGGATAGCGAATGGTGCCGCAGGACCGTTATCGCCCTCCCGTTCGAATTGGAGCGCGATACAGCCTCTACTCTAGTGCGTGTGCATGTCGTGCCCACTGTGATCGGGCATTTGGCGGTGCTCCTCGCTGGCCACTGCCTCGGTCGTGATGTCGATGTCGTCCGCTCCCGGCGTGTCGATGCACTCCTTCTCGACCTGCACCGTGGCGAAGTAAAACGAGCCGGTATTATCCAGTGCTTCGTGAACGTCTTTCAGTACCACCTGCTGATCGGCATCGTCTGTTGCCTTCACATGCGTCGAAAAGATGTTCATGCCCGATGTCAGCGCCCATGCGTGGATGTGGTGCACGTCCTCCACCCCTGATATCTGTTCCAGCTCGTGTCTGATCGAATCGAGGTCGACACCCTGCGGCACACGCTCCATGAGAAATCCAAGAGCCACTTTGATGATGCTCCACGATGCGTACAGCAACACGAACCCGAACGCGATCCCCAGAAGAGGGTCTATGGCCAGGAACCCGGTGAACTGTATGACAAGTGCAGAGACGATGATGATCAGGCTTCCAACGAAGGTCTGCATCACGTGCCAGTAAGCCCCCTTGATGTTCAGATTGTCTTTCGCGCTCTTGTACAGCAGTCTCAGCGCGTAGATTTCTATCACCAGTCCGCCGGCTGCCGCGGCGTACATCGGCGTCGTTGGGATGTCGATCGGGTTCTGGAGTCTCATGGCCCCCATCACGATCACGAGGACCGCCATTCCCAGCAGGAAAAAAACCGTTCAGCAGCGCGCCGATGATCTCAGCACGCTTCATTCCGAAGCTGCTGTCTCTGTCGGCAGGCCGGGCGGCGATTCGGCTCGCTACCAGGGCCAGCACGATGCCCCCGACGGCAGAAAAGGTGTGGAACGAGTCCGACAGGACCGCCACCGATCCCGTCCAGATGCCGATTCCCAGTTCGATCACGAAGTAAATGCCGGTAAGCCAACTCGTGATTTTCAATGCCCGAGCGTCGCCGCCCATGTGCTGGTGGTGGCTCAGTGCCGGGCCATTACCATGTTGGCTGCTCATTGTCCCCGTCTCCTGTCAGGGCCAGGCGCCCTGTCGGTTGCAACATCTTACCTACCGGGACCGTCCGAGCTCGCAGAACTCGAACGGCCCCGATGACGTTTTGTACCTGTTGACGGTAAACCGTCTTCCCGCTAGTCGCCCGCCACAGCCACACCGGCCGAGTCAGGAGAATCTGAACTTTTTGTCTCTTCGACCGGGTCTCCGGCACCATGCCCGCCGTCCCCGGCGACCGCGCCTGCTGGCATGAATTTTGCGAGCAGCAACATGCCGATAAACGAGAGGCCTGCTCCGAGGATGACCGACAACCCCAGCGCATCCGTGAATGCCGACTTGGCAGCGGTCTCAAGTGCCAGCCCCTCTACGGGAGGAAGTGACGCTGCGACCTCGATTGCCGCTCCGATCGAATCACGTGCAAGGTCGGCTAACCCCTGCGGGAGTGACACAACCGCGTCTCGGAGCCGGGAACCGTAAATCGCAAACATCGTCGATCCGACGACCGCGATGCTCAAGGCACCTGCCAGCATTTGCGAGACATCGTTCATGGCCGAGGCGATCCCGGCTTTTGCCTCCGTGACTGCGCCCATTACGGATTCGGCTGCGGCCGCAAACACGGTTCCAACGCCGACGCCGATGGCGACCATGACAGGTCCGATGAGCCAGAAACTGCTATCCACTTCCCACAGAAGCACTACCGGGAGTACTCCCGTGAGGAGTGCGAGTCCGCCGAGAACGACGTTGCGAGTGCCAAACCTTTTCGCCAGCTCTTCACTTGCAATTGCGCCGAAGACCACGCCTATCGCTGCCGGCAGGAAGCGAATTCCGGCCGAGAGCGGGTCGTTGCCCTGGACGAACTGGAGGTACTGGGTCAGTCCGAAGATGAACCCGACCATTGCGAAGAATGCGAGCCCAATCGCTGCGAATCCTGTCGAAATCTGCGGAATCCTGAACATCGAGAAGTCGACGAGCGGGTATTCAGTACTTCGTTCCCGTATGACGAAGCCAGCGCCGAGGACGAGTGTTGCTGCGACAGAGATCGCGAGCTCGACCGACGTGAGCCCCCACTGGGGTCCTTCGATGATCGACAGGATCAGCGCTGACACTGCACCCACCGAGAGAAGTGCGCCGGGGATGTCGATCGGTCGACTGTCGGGGTCACGGCTGTCTGGTACGAGGAACAGGCTTGCGGTAATCGCGATCACGACAATTGGAACGTTCACCAGGAAAACGGATCCCCAGTAAAAGTTCTGGAGAAGCACGCCGCCAAGAATCGGCCTGAGCGCAACGCCCGCGCCCGCCATGGCTGCCCAGATCGCAATCGCTTTTGCTTTTTCAGCCTCTTTGAAGACGTTGACGATGATGGACAGAGTTGCCGGCATCATCATGGCCCCGCCAAGGCCCATGATCGCCCGTGCAACAATCAACTGGTTGGCGTTTTCTGAGAGGGCCCCTCCGACTGAAGCGAGCCCGAACGTTGCCAGGCCGATGCGGAGCAGTTTGGCACGACCGAAGCGATCGCCAAGAGCGCCCATCGTAAGCAACGCGCCGCCGAATACGAGCATGTAGGAGTTGACCATCCACTGGAGAGCCGAGGAAGATGCTTCCAGCTCTCGCTGCAGCGACGGGATCGCAACGTTGAGAATCGTTTCGTCGATCGCTGCAATCACCATGGTCACTGAGACCACCGCAAGGGTCCACCAGCGCAGTTTTTGTATTTTGTTGCCGGCTGTGCCGGTAATTTCAAGAGCGTTCATTTTAGTTTCCTCCTTATACTGACCGACCGTCGGTCAGTATAAAATAAATAAAAAAAGTCCTATCTCACCAGCGCATTCACAAGCAACTGCCGCACACCCTGCTCAAGACGCTCAGGCTCGTCGCCCTGGCCTTGACCTGAGACGAACGCTTCGATAATCGCCTGCTGAAGCATGCCCAGGACCAGGCGTGCAGCGACCCCTGGATCAATGCTCTTCATTTCGCCAGTTCGAATCGCCGTGTCAAACAGGCCCGTGACAGTCATCAGGAGCGCCGCGTGCTCGGACGATTCACTGTGCATTTCGGGGTGAGTTTCGTCGGCGCCTATGAATGCGAGCCTGAACAGGTCGACGTTCTGACGGGCCACCTCGAATGTTGTACCGATCAAAGTGTTCAATTTCTGATCGAACGTCGTATCCGGTTTCATTGCGTTCTCCACGGCCGCGGCCATCGTGACCATCAGTCCGTCGCGGAGCGCCACTGCGATGGTTGTCTTGGACGGGTAGTAAAAGTAGAACGTTCCCTTGCCGAGCCCTGCTTCCTTTGCGATCTCAGAAACCGTTGCTCCCTCGTATCCCTTGTCTCGAAAAATCTTTCGAGCGGCATCGAGCAGTTGATTCCTGCGCACGTACTCGCTTTCAGTTCTTCTGCGCTTGATCGCCAACTCAGGCTCCTTTCACTAATCGCCGAGTGTTTTCATTATGACCGACCGTCGGTCAGTTGTCAAGAATAGGATGCAATGGTCGGAAAAAAGGTGCACGGCCACGGTCCAAACACCCCCGGACTTATTCCACGACCGCTGTGGAGGGATCTGCGATGCGAGTGGGAGAAGTCGCCCAATTTCGATCGTAGGCTGGCGAGCTTTGATCTGACAGACCCGACCTGTATCGACCACAATTCCTGAATCGTGTTCAGGATGGACATTGTCCGGCTGCTACGCCGTAAGCACTTCCGGCCCGTCGGGTCCGAGATAAATCGAGTGCTCTTTCCAGCCGACGTGCGCACCACTTACCTCGGCCAGGGGCGGGTATTCTCTTACAACCCGCTGCTTTAAAAGCTCTTTTAGCGTCCGCTCGAACGGCTTTTTCGGGAGGTGGGAGAAATACCGCCGCGCAATCGGCAGTCCGTTCCACGACCTGATAGCTGCCAGGGCTTCCGGGTCGATCTTGTTCGACAGCTTCGGGCTGCGGGCCAGTATGAAAACTTCGGGTGCTCCTTCATCTTCGACATAACCCTCGCCTGATGTCGCGAACGGCTCGATGGCGAACACCATTCCGGCGTCCAGCGTCGCCTTCGAGCCCATGCGGGCGTTTGGAATCTGCGGCTTGTCGTGCAGCGTCCACCGTCCGAGCCCGTGCCCCGTGAGGTTGAAGATCGGGCTGAATCCCGCCTCCGTAATGACCTCGTCGACCCGCTCGCCGATGTCATCGACTTCGACTCCCGGCGAACACATCGTGATCGCCGCGGCAAGCGCATCCGAGGCCGCCCCGATCAAGCGGGACCAGCGCCCATCGAACGAAAGATCGGCCGAAACACCGGTATCGACAACCAGTCCGTCGATATGCGCCCCGACATCGATCTTGACCAGGTCGTTCTCCTCGAACCGGGTAGTGTCGGATGGCGATGCGCAGGAATGTGCGGCAATGTGATTGCAGCTGGTTTGCGCAGGGAACGACGGCAGTGCGCCGGCTTCCCGAATTAGCGTTTCCATGCCTTCCTGGAGGTCGCGCAAAAGCAGGCCGGGTTTAATGGACTCGGCCGCCCAGTTTCGGGCGTTCGAGGCGATCTTCCCGGCCTCGCGGAGGGTGTCGAGTTCTGCAGCGGTTGGAATCACGCGCAGGAAGGGTCGCCGGGGTCCCAGCGGTTGAAGGTGGGTTGTTCGCCAATCGCCAGACTGTCCCGCGTGTCTTTCCACGTTTCGAACCAGGTATCTGCGTCGTGCAGCTCTGCCCCCGGGTTCGATGCGCTGCGGGCGACAAATCCCGGAAAGACGCTCCGGCCGGTTGCCTGTCCGGTCGGCTGGTAACGAAGGTCGAAGCTCCAGCGAATGCGGTCGCTGATGTTGGGTAACGAAGCGTGGACTGTCTTCTTGGTAAGAAATAGTGCGCCGCCCTTTTTTACCGGCACGGGCATCGAATCGCCGATATTGAACAGGTTCTCAGGGATCTGAAGGCCCGGTCGGTCCTTGTAGCCGGGGCAGTGGGTGAGGAGCTCCCCGCGGTGAGAACCCGGAACCACTGTGAGGCAACCGTTTTCCACACTGGTGTCCATCAGCGGAAACCACACTGTCAGCATGTTGGTGTCGTCGGCGTCGGGGTTCACAACGCCGGCGTCCTGGTGCCAGGGAGTCGCTCCGAACATCACGTTGCCCTGTTCGTCCCGCGGCGAGACCGATTCCGGAACCTTGATCCGGACGTGCTGCACAGGGTTCGAGTAGACCTCGGGTCCGACTATTGACTCGGCTGCGTCGAGCACTCCAGGAGCTGTAATCGCCCCGAATACCGCGGGTCCGGCCCAGAACGGCGTATCGCGCTTGACACCGGTTTGCGGGAGGGAAAAATCAAAGTGCTGGTTGTGGATTTCGCCCGATTCGCTGTAGATCTTCGTAACGCGATCGCCAAACGGCAGCTCGGAGTAATCCGATGAAATCTTGCCTTCAACAAGCAGCCTGTCGGCAAGGGTATCGAGCACACCCGCATACTCGTCAACTACGGGGTCGATATCACGCTCAGGGTCGAAAACGTCTTCGATGTGAACAAACCCGTATTCCTCGAAGTGCTCTTTTTGTTCGGCGGTTAGCGCTGCCATTCCTGTGATTCCCCGGTCGCACTGCAAATCACAGCGCGTATATGGGCCGGAATGTTACTCCCCGCGGCAGGCCGGAGTCACGCGCCGAACACGACTCAATTCCAGGTGCCGGGCAACTGCGGGAACGGCGCTGGGCTACTTACTGCGCCGGGCCGCCGAGAGGGAGTCGGCCTCGATGGCAAGCCCCTGGGCCGATGCGATTGCTTTCCTGATGCCGGAAAACGCTATTTTGAAGATGTTGATCATGTTGAAATTTCGTTAAGTCAGATTCGCTAGTGAAGGCGGGGATGCACGGTGCGGAACGGAATCGGTAAGCGGGCAACAAAAAAACCTGCTGCTGGCAGGGGCTCGGTTCTCTAATCGTCGCTGAGTGACTGATTCAACAAGTACAGCGACACGCAAAACCGACAACCCCCGCGGGCGTACAGGTACACAAACAGGTGCAGGCCCGCGTGATCGCAGTTGCGGAGTTGTGGGTGCGGAGTGAATTGCTCATTTGCTTCAACCCCACCAATATAACCCCCAGTCATCTTCAAGACAAATCCGCGATATGGGCATTAAGTGAGGACGGCGTAGGCGCGAACCACAGTTTTCACGAATGCCTGGGGCAAAATCACAGGCCCAGCAGTTGCGTGGCGTTGGTGCCGCGGACGAGCCTTGATCGTTCAGGACCCAGCCCGGCCTGCTCGAATTCGTCCAGCGCACGCTTCTGGGTTACCAGCGGAAAATCGCTTGCGAACATGATTTTTTCGGCCCCGACCGCCCGCGTCGCCACATCGAAAACCTCGGGCGTGTACAGAAGTGAGGATGCGGCTGAATCGAAGTAAACGTTTTTTAGCGCCAACTTTACTTCGGGCATCAGGCCGTAAAACGGCAGTCCCCCGCCGAAGTGGCTGAATATGAACGTGTTGTTTGGATAGGCGTTCACGAGCGCCATCAGCAGGTCGGGCGTCACCGTGCCCTTTCCGGGGTAGCCATGCCCGACCGGTTCCGACGCATGCATCAGAATCGGCATCCGAAGCTCTTTTGCGGCATCGAACACAGGTGCCAGCGAAGCCTTGTCCGCATCGATAATGCCCTGCGTATCGGGGTGAAGTTCGCCTAACCCGCGCGCACCGGCATCGTGGCACCTGCGCAACTCGTCAACTGCGTCGTCACCCCACAACGGGTTCACGCTGCAAAACGCCACGAGCCGGTCGGGGTGCAATCGGGCGGCATCCAGGTTGTAATCGTTTGACTCACGGGCTACCGCGGGATCGGTCCAACCGAATCCGGCACACACCGAAATGTCGACACCCGCGTTATCCATCGAAGCAAGAAGTTCTTCAATCTGCACGATTTTCGCATTCGGGTTGGCGAAAAGGCCGCGGAACGTCGCATCGGCCCGCAAAATGCGCTCGCGGTCGTGCCCGAACGCCGGCGGCAGCACATGCGTGCATGTGTCTATCGTTCGGACCTGTTGAGCTTGCTGCGAATCTGTCATTACGGCCTGTTGGTTCGTCTGGGTCGTTCGGCTCTGGCAAAGTTACACTGACAGGGTACTGCGCCCGCGTACCCTTGAAGTATCCGGTGCAACTAAGGTTAAGTTGCTGCTCGAATGCCGCCGTTCACGGACGGCGGGCCAAAAAGGATTAAAAAACGCAGATGGTGTCGATGGTCAGGGACGATGGGCAGATTTTGACGCAACCCGATATTCCGCACGCTGAACCCAAAATGGGCAAGGTTGCGGTTCTTTACACCACGCCCGAGACGATTATCGACGACTACGCCCGGCTGCTTGATCTTGCCGACTACCAGGCGGCGCTCCTGCCCGACATCGAAACGTTTTTGAAGGTGAACATTTCCTGGCAGCACTACTTCCCCGCCTGTTCATCAGCACCCTGGCAGATCGACGGAGTGGCGCAAAAGTTGTTGGCCGACGGCTTCGAAAAGCTCACTGCCGCCCACAACGGCACGGTGGTCGTGAACGCTGACGAGGGGCGTGAGAAAAACAAGCACGGGGTGGTCGAAGACCGGCTCGGGCTAAAACACGTTGTGCTCGATGTCCCGCCGGTGAAGTGGATTCCCTACAAACCCACCGCGAAGATGCTGGTGCTCGACGATGTATACAAAGACGGCCTGTACATACCTGAAGTATTTCCCGGCACGAACATCGTTCAGTTGCCGACCGTGAAGACGCACGTTTTTACGACGATGACCGGGGCGATGAAAAACGCGTTTGGCGGTTTGCTACACCGATACCGTCACTGGACGCACGCGGTAATTCACGAGACGCTCGTCGACCTGCTGCAAATCCAGAAGGAAATTCACTCGGGTCTATTCGCCGTAATGGACGGCACGTTCGCTGGCGACGGACCCGGACCGCGGGCGATGCGAATTCACAACAAGAACGTTATTCTCGCTTCGGCCGACCAGGTGGCGATCGACGCGGTGGCCGCGAAGATGATGGGCCTCGACCCGATGTCGATTCCGATGATCCGCATCGCTCACGAAATGGGCCTGGGCGTGGGCAAACCTTCGGAAATCGAACTGGTGGGCGACGACGTGGCCGATGTGAACTGGAATTTTTCCGGCAGCGAACAGACCCTCGCCTCGCGGGGCCAGAAGCTGATATATCACGGTCCGTTGAAGCCACTGGAAAAAATCTTGCTGAGGTCGCCAATAGCGCCGTGGGCCTACTGGGCATCCAACGTTTATCACAACCAGTTCTGGCTGCCCCTGATCGGCCGCAAACGGGTGAAAGAAGCTATGAAGACGCCCTGGGGCAAGCTGTTCGAAAGCTACTAAAACATCTAGTGCAACAGGCGAATGCTAGATGCTGTTGACCGGCTGGACCTTGAATCTGTGACTGCTACGTAAGCCAGCACGGTCGAGCAGCTGGCCGGCGAGTGCATGCGGCAACTGGGCCGTTAGGCGGACACCTGGCATGGTGCCTGGGACGCAGCCCAGATCGAATCCAATTGGCATGACCGGCCAGTGACTGGAATCACGCCATGCGGGTTGAACGTAGTGTCATACGTTATCCTTCCGCCAGTTGCACTGGCGCGCCAGCTGTAGATGTCACCCGGTCACGCCGTTCTGGGAGCACCTTGGTGAAAAGTCGATTCACAAACCGCCAGTCTTAGATCATCGAGTTTCTCGCCAGCCGATCGCGCGCGGTGTCGATTCCGGAAGTCGCAAGACAGTTGGGCAGCAGTGAACGCACTGTGCAGCGAGAAATAGCTGCGCTGCGACTTGCCGGTGTTGAGATTTCAGCCGAGATGGGCCGCAGCGGGGGGCTTGTGATCGAAAACCAGAGCGGACCGGCACATCTGTCCACCGATGACCCCGGCCCGCAGACGACCGTGCTATCGCCGGGCGACAGCTTCATTGGCCGGGCCGATGAAAACGATCAGCTCGATCGCCTTTTCAGCGAGGTCATTTCAGGGAAGGGTTGCGTTGTGATGATCCTCGGCGAACCGGGCATCGGTAAGACCCGTTTGACGCGGGAAATGACCGCACGTGCGAATTCGCTCGGTGCCGCCACGGCCTGGGGACAGTGCCGCGATATCGAAGGCACGCCTCCCTACTGGCCGTGGATACAGGCGATTCGAGGACTACTCGACGATCGCGGAACCGATTTCGTAAGTTCGCTTCCGCGGTCGGTAACGGGGCCGTTGGCCGCATTGATACCCACCCTGGCCAACGTGACTGCCGATTCACACGCGGCCGGAAACGAAAATCTTTCGCAGTTCCAGTTGCTCGAGTCGTTTTCACAACTTCTGAAAATCGTAGCGAACGAAGCGCCGCTTCTCGTTGTGCTGGATGATCTCCACTGGGCCGACCAGGCGTCGCTGGGATTGCTCGAATATCTCGCGGGCGAGATCACATCGGCCCGAATAATGGTCGTTGGGACGGCAAGAACGGTCGATCCGAAAATCGCGGGAAAACTTGCCGCTTCGATGGCGGAACTTGCCCGCCAACCGGGGTTCAGTCGAATGAAACTCGGCGGCATGTCTAGGGAAGAAATCGGCCGGTTGATCGTTGGAGAAGCGGATGGTGTACGGGGAGCCGATTCACAGACGAGGTTTATTCGGCCACCGAGGGGAACCCGTTTTTCGCCATCGAGATGAGCAGGCTGTATGCAGACAATGCCGTGAGTGGCGGAGCCAAAGGCGCTGTCCGACCCGCCCTTCCCGACGCCGTAATAGATGTAATTGCACGTCGCCTGAGCGGCCTGTCCGAAGATTGCGTGCGACTTCTCAGTATCGGCGCAGTCCTGAGTTATCGGTTTGAATACGAGAAGCTGAAGGCGGTGGCAGGACCTGATACCGGAATTGAGACCCTCGACCTGATGGACGAGGCGCTCGACGCCCGCGTTATTAGCAAAATCGCGGGCCAGGGGCTCGCCTACGAGTTCGGGCATGCCCTTATCCACCGCTTCCTTTACGACACGATGCCGACCGGGCAGCGAGTGCAGTTGCATGCGCATGTGGCCGAGGAACTAGAGCGGTCGTACGGTGTTGACGCGAGCACCAGTGCTGCCGAACTGGCCGCGCACTTCAACGAAGCAAGAAGTCTCCTCGGAGCCGAGAAGGTAGTGAAATACTCGATGCTCGCCGGTCAGCAGGCGATGACCACTTACGCGGCCGCTGAAGCGGTTGACCAGTTCGAACTGGCGCTGGCGGCGACAGCTAACTCGGAAGATGTCGAAACAGCGGATCTATATTTTGATCTGGGCAATGCTCTCAACCGGATGGGAGGTAGACCAACCGATGTGGTCGAAGCCCTGGCAAAAGCGTTTGATATCTACGAGGCGAGAGGAGAGGCAGCAAAGGCAATCAAGACGGCTTCGTACGGAATCACGAGAGACTTCGGAAGGGGTTCTCCCGAACAGGCGGCAATGTGCGAGAGAGCTCTCGACCTCGCCGAGCCAGATTCGCTCGATGCTGCACGGATCTTGAACGAGTACGGAGTGGCCCTTGTATCGTACGAAGTGCCGGAGCGAAGCCTCGCCGCACTCAATCGCGCAAACGAAATAGCCCGCCGGGAGGAAGACCTGTTTCTCCAGGCGCACAGTCTTGCGAACATGGCTGGCATACTGCTCAACGAAGGTCAGTACGAAAAGACAGCCGAAACCGCGCTCCAGGTCCTGGACCTTGTACCCAGGATCGAGTCACCCCTGCGCCTGGTAGATCTTGGACTCCGAATCACCACATTCGCTCTGTCAGCCATGGGTGAGTTTGAAGAAGCAAAACATTATCTGGCAAGACTGATCGAATACGATCTCAGCACCACCGGGTTCAATCTTGCCCACGTCGATTTACAGTTTTCCTGCCTGGTGGCGCTGGCTGAGGGGAAGTGGGACGAAGCTCGCCGGATTGCAGAGCACCGGTTAGCCGATAAGCCCACCGCACTCGAATTCGGTGTGGACGCCCATATTGAATTCATGACTGGAGCCACCGGGTCGCCGATCGCTGGCCTTGCACGATTTGTAAACGACAGTACAAAATTCGATCCGGGAGAAACCGGTGACAACGCCCTGATGCTGGCAATGGCGGGCCGAGACCTGGACGACGCTGACGCGGTCGGACTTGCCGAAAAAATCGTCGATTCCGATTCCGAAGATCCCAACCATTCCGTGCATCCTGCCGTGATAAGTGGGGTGCATGCCGTAGGGGCGATCGTTCGCGGTGACACGAGCCTCGCGTCCGATCTGTACCCGATCTTTCTCCCGTATCGGCAGAGCTGGACACCATCTTCAAGGTTTATCGGGATCGACCGGTTACTGGCCCTGCTTGCAGAAACTTCTGGCAAGCCCGAATTGGCGACCAGGCATTTCGACGAGTCGATAGCGTTTTGCGAGAAGGCTGGAATACTGCCCGAGTTGGCCCGGACTTACTGCGAATACGTGAGGTTCCGGCTTGCGCGGCCCGGGCGTATCGATCGGGTCTCCGCGATTAGGATGATCGATGAGGGGCTGGCCGTCGCCGACGCCCTGGGAATGGCTCCACTCAGCAACCGGCTCGAACTATTACGCGACGAGGTTATGGCTCGCGGCACAAACCCGGTTTACCCAAACGGCTTGACGCGGCGGGAAGTCGAGGTTCTTCGACTGGTCGCGCTCGGGCGGACTAATCGGGAAGTCGCCAGCGAATTGGTTATCACGGAGAACACAGCGGCACGCCACGTGGCAAATATCCTTGCCAAGACCGACTCGGCAAACCGCGTTGAAGCGGCTGCCTTTGCCGCCACGCACGACCTGCTCGATCGGGCGAACCCCGACCGGCTCTGATCTCGACCACAACGACCGGTTCGCCTGCCCTCAATCTGCCGTCGAATCCGTTTTGGCGGGGTTTAGCCATCAAACATGCCCAGAACTGGGTGCGAAGTCACCGGCCTGAGAACCGAACATCTCTATCAGCACAGCAACCTCGTGAAGGCATCGAACGATGTCAGGCTGCTGAGTCCAAAACGCATAGAGGTGAAAGATGGTAGGAACAAGAAGCACGCTCAAGTCTAAATCCACGTGGCTGCTGACGCTGTTCACGGCAATGTTGCTGGTAAGTGCCGCCGCTTGTGGCGGAACGTCAGATGAGCCGTCGACTGCAGTTGCAGCAAATAGTGCCGATCAATCGATTTTAGATTCGTCGGGCACTGATGATTCCGGTGACGCGAATCAAGGCGCTCTAACGCCGGTTGACCCCTTGGTGGTCCCTGTAGTCGAGCCGGAACCCGGATCAGGTGAAGCAGCGATCCTGAATTCTCTGAGTAACGTGGCCCTGGCTGTGGCATCTAAAGACTGGGATTTATTCGTGGAGACTTGCAACCCGAATCGACGGATAAAAAATGGTGCGCAGGCTGAATTACTGGTCGGTTTTTATATTGCCCAGGGTAGAGCCGATCTTTCAGGATTGAACTACCGGGATGTAGCCGTCCAAATCTTCGAGGACGGCTCAGCGGCCACTACGGCAACTGAGTATCTGCACGATGAGGTCGGAACGGGACAGGTCCAGTTTTCCTGGTTCAATTTGGATGGGAATTGGTACCTCAATACCAACTGCATCAACACTGGGTAGACAACTCCAGTCCGGCACCATGACTTAATCGCTGGAAACTACGAACTGAATCTAACGCGTGCTGATAATCCGCCCCGATTCTCCGAATATCTCGCGGCGGTGTGAACGAAAGTTCCTACCAGCACAACCGTGCCAAAGGCCCGCCACGCGTTCACGACGCGGGCGGGCCTGCGGCCGTTACCGCACCAGCGGGAAGCCACCGATAATCCGGTGGCTTTTCTTGTTCGCGATTCCGCGTCGTGGTTCAAATTACCCAGTTGGCCCGGACATCGACCGTACTATTATGATTCCCAAATGCGAATCGCAAGCGTAAACAACATCACAGCCCAGTACGGGGGTCAGAACGTTCTCAATGGAGTTTCGTTCGAAATCAGCGCGGGCGAAAAACTGGGGCTGATCGGGCCAAACGGTTGAGGTAAAACGACGCTGTTGCGAATCCTGCTGGGCCATGAGGCACCGACCGGCGGGACCGTCTCCGTTGGTTCGGGAACTCGAATCGGCACGTCCCGCAGTACCTCGAAGGTGAGGACGATGAGCTGGTCATAGACTGGCTCCTTGCTGAGTCCGCAGTCCTTGGTGAGGCACTCCGATCGAGCGAGGAGACCCTGGCGGCCGCCGCCGCTGACGAAATCAAATCGGCGATGAAGGCGTACCAGCAAGCTCGCGATAGCTACGACCGGATCGATGGTGACCGCAGGCCGGAACAGGCGGAAAAAGTCCTCGATTCGCTCGGTCTCAAGGGTATCCAGAACCAACCGCTGGGAACCCTGTCGGGCGGCGAAAAGAACGTACTGTCGCTGGCCATGGCACTGCTCGATGATCCCAACTTTCTCGTTCTGGACGAACCGGGCAACCATCTCGATTTCATGGGGCTGGCGTGGCTCGAAGAATTCCTGATCGGCTTCAAGGGCACGGTGCTGATCGTCTCGCACAATCGTCATACCCTGAACCGTGTTGTACAGGGAATCCTGACACTTGAAGACGGCCGGGTGAAACGGTACGACGGCGGCTACTCGACCTATCGGGCCACTCACCTCCGTCAGCTCCTCGCCCAGCAGGCAGACTATGGCGCGAACCAGAAACGACTGGCACAACTTGAGGCACTGGTAAAGAGACTCGAACTGACTGCCCGGGCACGACCCAATCCAACGGCAGGCAAGCGATTGCGTGCGCGACGCTCGCAACTTGCCAGAGAAGAAGGGCAGGCCGTTGAAAAGCCAACCATGGGCGTTTCTGCAATTGATGCAGAATTCACAACCGAACGAACCCGGGCAAACATCGTTCTGCAGCTGCGCGGCTACAGCAAGGCCTTTGGTGATCTGTCACTTCTGGAGAACGTCGACCTCGACATCACGAGTGGTGAGCGGGTGGCAATCGTGGGGCCAAACGGCAGCGGTAAGACGTCGCTACTGCGCGACATTGTCGCGAAAGGCGAGTGGGACAACGAGTTGATCCGGATTGGGCCGAGTATCAGGACCGGTTACGCGGCGCAGCAGCAGGAGGTGCTCGATGGAGACCGGACAATTCTCGAAGAAATGATGGCATCGCCTCCCGAGAGCAACGAAACGGTGGCTTTCGCCCTGCTGAGGAATTTCCTGTTCACACGCGACGATCTGCGCAAGCGGGTCTCCGATCTCTCTGGCGGCGAACGGAATCGCCTGCAACTTGCCGCTTTAATGAAGCTCAAACCGAACTTCCTGATACTCGATGAACCGACGAACCACCTCGATATCCCCGCCCGTGAGGCTGTCGAAGACGCACTTGCCGACTACGAAGGCTCGATCCTCGTGGTATCCCACGACAGGTATTTTCTCGACAAGGTCGTGGACCGGGTGATCGAACTGGAGGACCGTGACCTGGTTTCGTTCGAGGGAAATTTTTCGGAATTCTGGCAGGCACGCTACAAATCGGCGCCGACCGAGACGGGCCGCGTGGCAACCAGGGGCGCCGATCGCGGGCGGGCGAGGGTCGAACGGGCCGAGCAGCGCGCCGATGTTGCCTCGCTGGAGCGCCGAATCGAGGAAGCCGAAGAAGAAAAACTGAACCTCGAACGGCGCATCGGCCAGGCATTCGAGGGCCGCGAGAACCGGGAAGGCCGTCGACTCAACAGGCAGCTGGTGCGGGTACGGGCGCTGCTCGTAGACCTCTACGATCAGTGGGCGGTGAAGGCCTAGGGGCGAGTGGGGCTACGCTCCTGCGGGTGGCGTGGCTGTGCCGCCATCGCCGTGGCCTTCGTGTATGTTCGGGTCGTTATGTGAAAACACACCGAGGTCGCGACCCTGGTGCACGTGAATCACCAGGTCGTCCCGCTCGACCCCGATCGCGTCGGTCAGGTCTTCGTCGATCATCGTCATCAGTTCCTGGATCGCCTCCTGGGTCAGGGATTCAGAAACGACGAGCGTGCCGTGAACGATGCCCGGCACGAAATGGAGGTCGAGTCGGCCGATCGACTGGCCGTCTTCGAGAACCGTGTAACACTCGCCGTTGGCAGTTCGGACCTCGCGTTCAAAGTAGTACTGCGCCATGCTAATTAATGCCTGATCTGGCCCTGCCCTCGGACCTTCCACTTGTAGCTGGTAATTTCCTTGAGGCCCATGGGGCCGCGAGCGTGGAGTTTGTTGGTAGAAATCGCTACCTCGGCCCCGAGTCCGAACACCGCGCCGTCGTTGAAACGAGTCGATGTGTTTGAAAGCACCACCCCGGCATCGACCTCGTTCAGAAATCGCTCGACCGTTTCCGAATCCTCCGCCACTATAGCTTCCGAATGGCCTGAACCGTATTCAACGATGTGGTCGAATGCGTCATCGATCGTATCGACGATCTTCACCGAGGCGATGAGGGCCAGGAACTCTTTTCCGAAATCGTCGGATTTTGCAGGTACGACCTTCGCTCCGGTGGCAAGCGCGCCGAGAACGCTCATGGCCCGGCCGTCGGCGCGCAGTTCCACATCGTGAACCCCGAATTCAGTTGCCAGCCGGGGCAGAAAATCCCTGGCTACGGCCTGATGCACCAGCACCGTATCGAGGGCGTTGCAAACCGTGGGCCGCTGGGCCTTGGCATTGACCACAATCGCAAGCGCTTTGTCGAGGTCCGCACTGGCGTCGACATAGGTGTGAGAAACGCCAACCCCACCGGTAATTGCAGGCATCTTCGCGTTCTGGCCGACAAAGTTGACAAGGTCGGCGCTGCCGCGGGGGATCATCAGGTCGATCACGTCGTCCATTTCGAGCATCTCTCCGACGAGTGCACGGTCGGTCGATTCGATAAATAGCACCACATCGCGCGGTATCCCCGCGCTTTCGATCGCATCCTTCACGATGCCCGCGAGCACCGTGTTTGTGAGGATGCATTCCTTCCCGCCCCTGAGCACGACGCCATTGCCGGATTTTAGACATAGAGTTGCAATATCGATCGTCACGTTCGGGCGGCTCTCGTAAATCACGCCGATCACGCCCAGGGGCACACGTACCCGTTCAAGTAGAAGACCGTTGGGCAGTTCGCGGTGTTCAAGTATTTCGCCAACCGGATCTTCTAAAGCGGCGATATTACGGGCAGCGTCTGCCATGTCCTTGACACGGGCGTCATTCAGCGTCATCCGGTCGAGCATGTGGAATTCGAGACCGTCTCGCTTCGCCGCATCGAGATCCTGATCGTTTGCGCGCAATATCCTGGCGCGGTCCGCCTCGATCTTTTCGGCAATAGCGATGAGCGCCGCGTTTTTCACCTCGGTCGACGCAATCGCCAGCCGATGGGCTGCAGCCTTGGTCGCGGGCGCCTGGTCGTGGAGTGTTTGTGTTGTGGTTGTCATGGTTCAGGATCCCGCAGGTTTGTCGATCGCACCCGGCTCGCGCAGGGCCATATTGTTGCGGTGAATAACCTCGGCACCGTAATAGTGGCCTAAAAGACCGGGAAGCTCTTTTGAATTCCTACCCTTTATCAACTCGACTTCACTCGACGGGTACGAGGTTAGCCCCCAGCCGATCGTCGTTCCATCAGATTCCGTGACCTCAATGATATCGCCTCGTTCGAACGGACCGGCAACCGCGACGATTCCAACCGGCAAGAGGCTGTTGCCACGGTTCTGGAGGGCGTTCGCAGCTCCGGCATCGACCGCGACACTGCCACGGTGCTCTGAACGGCCCGTAAGTATCCAGCGTTTGCGGCTTTCCCGGCGCGAAACGGCCGGCTCGAAGCGCGTGCCGATCTTTTCTCCGGCGCAGATCGACTCGACTACCCCGCCGACGTGGCCGGAAGCGATGACCATCGGAATCCCCGAGTCCATCGACAGTCGGGCCGCATCGAGCTTGCTTGCCATCCCTCCACTACCGCGGTTGTCGTGCGGGCCGCGTGCGGCTTTCTCTACCTCTTCGTTGATATCCGATACGGTCGAGATGAGTTCGGCCGTGCTGTCGATATTGGGGTCGGTCGTGTACAGACCTTCCATGTCGCCGAGAAGTATCAAAAGGTCGGCATCGACCGCGTTTGCCACCATTGCCGAAAGGCGGTCGTTGTCGCCGTAAACTTCGCCCGCGAGTTCCTCCACGGCAACCACGTCATTTTCGTTAAGTATCGGCACTGCACCGATCGAAAGGAGTGCTTCGAGCGTGTTGCGGACGTTCAGGTAGCGGGCGCGGCTCTGCAGGTCGCCGCGGGATATCAGCGCCTGGGCGATCTCCACGCCCGACTCGGCGAAAAGCCGCTCGAACGTCGTCATCAACTGGGGTTGCCCGAGTGCGGCAAGTGCCTGCCTGTACGCAACCGTTCCTTCTTGCAGTCTGTCCCGGCCCGGTGTTCGCGAGAGCGGCCCACGACCGGCTGCCACTGCCCCGGAGCTAACGATCAATACTTCGACCCCGGTGGCCTTCACCGCGGCGACCTGCTTGAAAATCGAGCCAATTACCTCAAGGTCGAGCGCGTCGCTCCCGCCCGTAAGCAGATTTGTGCCGAGCTTGATGACTACTCGCTTCGGTCGCCGTGCGTTCGTCGACGGGCCCTGCCGCGATCCTGAAGTTTTTTTAGACGCCATCTGTTGATTGTCTCGCAAAACGGGTGGTTGCTGCCACGATTGTTGCCGAAAACCACTGTGGTTATTTTGTATCGCCGGCACCCCGCGGTGCTAGCATGAGACGACACCAAGGGCACCGGTTTTGTTCCGATGGCCGCCTCTCTGTGTGTTGGTCATGTTTTGTGACCACGGTAACGCGAAACCCGAATTTCGGGTATTCGGAAGTGTGAATGAGTCTGTCAGGGTTGCTCCCGCTGCTTGGCGAAACCGAGCAGTTTGCGGCGCTTCTAAATAGCCTCCGTGCCCTCAGGGCCCGGGCGGCGGCGATAGCGCCAGACCCGGCCACCGAATACGTGGTGGCGGCACTCTGGCGCGAGAGCGACGCGCCCTTATTCGTTTTAACCCCGAACCCTGAATCGGCGCGCAAGCTCCACGACCGGCTTTTCACATGGCTTGGTGACGACGCTCCGGTCTTCCACTTTTCAGAGTCGGAAGACATCCCGTTCGAACGGTACGTTCCCGACCTTGGCGCAAGCCACCAGCGCCTGCGCGCCCTCGCCGCGTTGCGGGGCGAAATCAAGGGCGTGAAGAAGCCGCTGGTCGTGGCGTCAATCCGCGCAGCGACCCAGGCAACGCTTGAACGGGCTGCATTCGATTCATCCACACACTCGCTCAGCGTGCGGGACCGCATCAACCTCGATTCCCAGGTCCGCCGCTGGCTGGACATGGGCTATTCTCACGAACCTACGGTCGAGATACCCGGCACGATTTCGAGGCGCGGCGGAATACTCGATATCTTCCCCGTATCGCGCGATAAGCCGGTCCGCATCGAACTGTTTGACGACGAAATCGAAACAATTCGTCAATTCGACCCCGGCACCCAGCGGTCGACCGGAAAGATCCGGTCATTCACGATCCCGCCCGCACTCGAAACCCTGCCACGATTGGCCAGTGAAGACCGGGTGCAGGAACTGCTCGGGGCAATGGACCTGATTGGTACGTCCGAAGAGGCGCAGCGCCGTATCCCGTCGGAACTCAGCCACATGCTGGCCGGCGAAACGCTTGACGAAGTTTCGTTCTACGCCGGTTTCTTCAACCTGGGCAACATTTTTGACTACCTGCCAGCCGAAAGCCTGATGGTCGTTTTGCGCCCCAGTGCGATCAAGGAGGCGTCCCGTTCACTCGACCGCCGACTGGTGCAGTTGCGAAAGACGAAGGAAAAACGCGGCGACGTACCTGCAGGGTTCGCACAGCCTCACATTGAGTGGGGGTTTATTTCAGACGCCATGAACGCACGGCCAAGGAGCGTAACCCTCTCGCCCTGGGGGGTCGATTCAGAACTTCCCGGCGGCTCGCTTGCATTGCCTATCAACCCGTCGGCCCTCTTTGGGGGCGGCGTCGAGAAGGCGCTGGAAGTCGTCAAAAATGGCGTTGCTGAAAAGAAGCGCACAGTCGTGATAACGAACCACGCCAAGCGGTTCCACGAACTTGCACACGAGCAGGAAATCGAAACCGTCCTTAGAAAGACCATCGCCACTGCACCCGGACCGGGCGAAGTCCATATCGTTACCGGCCACCTGCTAAACGGCTTTTCGATTGACGCTGCCGACGGCTCCACGGTATCGATCATGAGCGATGCCGAGGTATTCGGGATCCAGAAAGAACGCCGCCGCGTTCGCAAACGGCCAATTCGCAAGGGTCCTGCGCTCGAGCAGCTAAAACCGGGATCGTACGTGGTTCATGTCGAGCACGGGGTGGCCCGTTTCGCCGGCACGAAAGTTATGGGCTCAGAAGGCCAGGAGTACCTCATCCTCGAGTATGCCGAAGACGACAAGCTGTATGTCCCGACCGAACATCTCGACCGAATTCAGCTCTATCACGGCACCGCCGACGCTGCACCTAAACTCACGCGCCTCGGCACTCAGGAATGGAACAAGGCTCGCGCGCGTGCGAAGCGCGCGACCGAACAGCTGGCCGGTGAACTGATCGCCCTGTACGCCTCGCGCCAGGTGGCGACCGGTTTTGCGGCCTCTGCCGACACACCCTGGCAGGACTCGCTCGAAGCCAGCTTCCCCTACGAAGAAACGCCCGACCAGCTCACCACGATCGAGACTGTGAAGGCCGACATGGAGTCGTCCAGTCCGATGGATCGCCTGATCTGTGGCGACGTTGGCTACGGCAAGACAGAAATCGCGCTTCGCGCCGCTTTTAAGGCCGTGCAGTCGGGTCGACAGGTTGCGATCCTGGTCCCCACTACTGTGCTCGCCCAGCAACACCTGGCAACGTTTACGGACCGACTTGAGCCCTTCCCGGTAGCGGTCGAGATGCTCTCGCGGTTCCGCAGTGACAGGCAACAGAAAGAGATCATCGGTAAAGTTGCCGATGGTAGCGTCGATATCGTTATTGGCACGCACCGGCTGCTTCAAAAAGACGTCCGGTTCAAGGACCTCGGGCTCGTGATCATCGACGAAGAGCACAAGTTCGGTGTTTCGCACAAGGAACGACTCAAGCAGCTGCGTACACAGGTCGATGTGATGACGCTGAGCGCCACCCCAATACCGCGTACGCTCCACATGTCGCTGGCCGGAGTCCGCGACATGAGCACGATCGAGACTCCCCCCGAGGAGCGTTTGCCGATCAAGACATATGTTTCGGAAGACTCCGACGACCTGGTCCGAGAGGCGATCCTCAGAGAAGTCGACCGCGGCGGCCAGGTGTTTTACCTGCATAACAGGGTGAAGGACATTGAGCTGGTCGCCAATAAGATTCAAAAACTCGTGCCCGAGGCGAGCCTGCAGATCGGCCACGGACAGATGCCCGAAGACGATCTTGAACGGGTCATGGCAGAATTCGAGCGCGGCGAGTTCGACGTTTTACTGTGCACCACGATCATCGAGTCGGGGCTCGACCTGCCAAACGCCAACACCCTGATAATCGACCGGGCCGATATGTTCGGCCTGTCTCAGCTTTACCAGCTCCGCGGGCGTATTGGCCGCGGCGCGAACCGCGCTTACGCCTACCTGATGGTCCCGCGTGCGAAACAGCTCACCGAGCAGGCCGAACAGCGGCTCAACACCATTCTGGCGGCCACCGAGCTCGGGGCCGGGTTCCAGATAGCGCTCCGCGACCTCGAAATTCGCGGGATCGGGAACCTTCTTGGCGCCGAGCAGTCGGGTCAGATATCCGCAATCGGGTTTGAACTGTACACAAAGCTTCTGGCCGAAGCCGTGCGACAACTGAAAGCAGCCGATGACAGCGAAGACACGGCCTCATCACCCGTTGCTGAGTTTTCGACCGTGCGGGTCGATATCGGAATCGACGCCCGGATTCCAGATAGCTATATCGAAGACCTTGCCCAGAGACTGTCGATTTACCAGCGCCTTGCCCGGATCAGGGACGAGTCGGAAATCGATGATCTCGACGAAGAGATCCGAGACCGGTTCGGCCCGATGCCCACTCATGTCAAGCTGCTCATGAAGACGGCGAGGATGCGGTCGATGGCCGAGCAAGCCGGGATTGAACTCGTTGCCGCAAAAGAGACACGGGCCACACTGACCCTGAAGGAGCCAACCGGGGGCGCACGTGCTCCGCTCCAGAAGCAACTCGGGGCTGGCGTTGACGTGGGTCACATGCAGATAAGGGTCGAGATCGATCGCGACGATCCCGAGTGGATCGACGAGCTGATGGCGGTCCTGGAGCAGGTGAAGATGTTCCAGGAACGCATGGTCCAGATGATGGAAATGATCGCGGCCGCCGAGCGCGATGGCGGAGCCGTTGTTGCGGCGGGGTCGGAAGCCGTCGGGTGAGTGGCATTGCCACGTTTTCTGCGAAGTCGACAGGGGCCTGACGCCTCCCGGCCCATCCGTTGGCTAAAGGCCTGCGGTTGCGCAAAACGCTTAGCCTCTCGCTTCCGGCAACAAACGTGTAATCTGCGGCCCGGACTTTCTAAAAAATCAAGATGGAGCGGGCATGGGCGCAAAACGATCACTTACACCTGAAGTCACGATCATCGGGTGCGGCACGCCAACGCCACTCCCCGACCGCTTTGGTTCTTCCTACGTGGTGCAGGTCGGCGACGAGAAGTTGCTGTTCGACTGCGGGCCCGCCACCACCTGGAAACTTGCCCGAGCCGGAATATCGACCACCGAGATCGATAACGTCTTTTTCACCCACCACCACTTCGATCACGATGCCGACTTCCCGACCTTCATCCTGACGCGCTGGGACCAGATGGTCCCGACCGACAGGATGCTCAACGTCTACGGTCCGCGACTCACCGAGGAGTTCACCAACGGAATCATCGACGAAGACACAGGGCTC